>Ga0209636_10000017_pt1 | contig 138670 bp, 165 predicted proteins | sample DeeMarSWOR152_54_FD_187464 | JGI IMG/M metagenome (GOLD analysis project Ga0209636, IMG submission 187464) | Marine sediment microbial communities from White Oak River estuary, North Carolina - WOR-1-52-54 (SPAdes) (version 2) | ecosystem: Environmental > Aquatic > Marine > Intertidal zone >...
TGCAACTAATGAATGTGGCACATGCCAAGCCTGTAATGTTGCCGGTGGGGATTGTACAGGAATATCTGCAAATAATGGTAAGAACTGTAACGACGATTGTACTCGTTGTTCTTCTGGTAGCTGTGTAGATAGAGGTGCACATGATTGGGCAGAATGTTTCAGTGCTTGCTATGCATGTACAAATACACCTGGTGAGACAGACAATTGTCAGGCTGATACCTGGACTGAAGGGAAAAATTGTCTAGATCCAGGGAAATATTGTGATGCTGGTAACTGTTGTAATGATGTAAATAACGATAACATATGTGACTCCGCAGAAGATTGTACAGATAGAATAGATAATGATGGAGATGGGGATATAGATTGCGCCGATCCAGACTGTGCAGGTATGATGGGGCCAAACGGAAAATACTGCTGCCCTGGAGGTGTTTCAGACTGTCCTCAAGACGATTGTAAGATAGAATCTTGTTCTGGGAATGAGTGTACGATTACCAACAGACCTGCTGGTGCAACTAATGAATGTGGCACATGCCAAGAATGTGATGTTGCAGGTGGTGATTGTACAGGAATATCTGCAAATAATGGTAAGAACTGTAACGACGATTGTACCCGTTGTTCTTCTGGTAGCTGTGTAGTCAGATCTGCTGGTGATGACGTTGAGGTTGCTCAAACATGCTACTGGTGTGATGGTGTTAACCCAACATCCCAGCCCCACAGTTTCGGCAATGGAATCAACTGTGTGGGTTCATGTACTCACTGCTCTAACGGAAATTGTATCGATTGGGGTCGTGATGAATGTATAGATACTAGTTGTGAAGGAGTTCCCTGTAATACACCTTGTTTTGATTGTCTAGATGCAGATGGAATTCCGGATTCTACTCCTGATGCAACATGCCAAGCCGTATCAGAGGATGACGATAATGGTTGTAATGCTGATTGTTCAAAATGTGTCGCTGGTTCCTGTGTAGCAAGGAACGATGACTTAGAATGCGCACTATGTTATTATTGTCCTACTGGTTCTACTGGATCTTGTTCACCATTTACTGGACCATACACTGGTTGTAATGATGCTATTGGTTGTGCAGATGATGGTATAGGTCAACAAGTCTGTGCATGCGGCGGTTCTGGAAGTTGTATAGATTCTTGTAGTGATGGAAATTGTCAGTCATGGGAGAGTTTATCAATCTGTGTATTCGATTGTAAAGAATGCGATCCAGGTAACAATATAATCTGCCATTCAAACTATCCTTCAGGAACTTATGATTCAGGATGTTCAGCTTTCCATTGGTCACATGATACATGTTCTGGTAATGAAGTCTGTTATCAGTATACTTGTAATTTAACGGATGCTGACATCACTAGTTACACTTTACCTTCTGGAACTTATGCTCGGAGTGATACTATAACGATACCATATACTACAGAGAACACGGGTGAAATCACTTGGACCTTCTTGGATGAGGCCCACATAACAAAATCAGACGGTTCCCATGAATGGCCAAAAAATTGGGATGAATTGAACTCTGGTCAATCTACCATTGGCAAAACACTCTCTTATGGTATAAAATGCACAGATCCTTTGGATGGTTGGTCCTGTGATTTGTATTCTTATACTGATCAAGCAGCCCAAGGTGGCTGGAGAGTATCAGGTATCTTCTCTTCTAATTTTGAAGTAGTAGAATGTAAGGATAATAATGACTGTGTAACTTGTAAAGGTTTACCTTATGAATGTAAAGTTGACAATAACGCATGTGGAGTTCCCTGTGCAGGAACGATTTCGGTATCTAACGATGTGACGGATTGTGGTAATACTCAATTCACTCTTTTAATCAACAATACTGGTGTAGATGATTTAACTGTTGATATATACGATGAGTTATGGGAAGATTACAATTGTGATGGTATAAAAGAGATGATGATAGATAGTGCTTCATGGACCGACGTTACAATCAATGGACTTACTCATACAACAAGACAATGGTCGACTGTTGAGGCGGCAGACCCCTATAGATGTTTTAGTCATATAATCTATTTCTGTTCAAAACCTTTTGATTCTGGTACCAACCGCTGTGGAAAAGATACGTCAACTTGTTTAAGTGAGGCAAATGCAGGTAATATGGCAATAGTGGAAAATTCCATGTTTCAATGTGTTGCTCCAATCGGAGGATATTGCGGTGATGCTATAATAAATACAACCGAAGAATGTGATGCGGGTCCACCAGTAAGGTGGGGACTATGTGAACCTTATGAAAATTGTAACGATACAACTTGTGAATGTTATGATATAAAGCCAGAATGTGAAGGTTGTTTATATTATGATTATTGTTCAGAAGGTATGGATCCATTAACAGGAATATCTTGTTGTAATGACACTTCCGACTATAGTCAAAAAGCACCTTGTTGTATCGATGAGACAGCCGTTCCTCCTACACCTGAGTTAAATTGTACTAAAGTTGGTGGAAAACTCAATCCAAATTCAAATGCTACGTCAAGATATTGTTTCAATACAGAATGCGATATTACTGGTCCATGTGTAGATATAGATTACATACCACATTTCAGTTCACAAACTTGTTGAGGACTATAATGAAGTTGATGACATGAAACCAAAAAACCAAAAATATACAATATTGGGATTTTTTTTATTCATAGTTTTTCTTTCATCTCTATATGCCCAAGAAGCTAGAATTAGCATAGAAAATTCTGGTTTTGGGAAAACACAACAAGAACCACGTTTCAGTATTTACAACACTGGTGATGTCCTCTTAACCAACTTCACAATATATGTAGATGGAAGAGAGTATATGAAAATAGAGGGATTAAAAAGTCCGGGAAAAGGTTTTATTACTACTTTAAAACTAGAACCAGGGGAACATCTAGTAGAAATAAAAACACCCGAAGGAGCTTACGATTCTTTGGAAATCACCATATCCTCTGTTAAAGAAAAATCATTCCAAATAATTGAAGAACCCTCCGAATTTGAAGAGTTTGATATAATCTGGATAGTCGCGATAATTCTTGTAATTATAATTGTGATAGTAATATGGTTGCTCAAAAGAAAACCAAAGTTAGAGAAGAAAAAATGACAATTCTCATAATTTTTTCGATTTGTCTTTCCATTCTTTTTTTGATCGAAATGCAAAAAACAGTTGAAATAATCTTTTTTACAAACCCAGGATGTTTCGTGGCCAATAGAACAGATAAAACCCTAGGAGAAATAAAAAGTGATTTCAAGGATAGAGTTTATATCAAAGAAATTAAGGTTAATATGTACAATGGTGACCCACAAGATACAGAAGAAATCAAGATGTTGAGAGAAAAATATCAAGTTAATGGTGTCCCAGAGGTAATAATAAATGGGAAAGAATTTACTAAAAAACATACAAAAGATAATTTAGAGAGGACGATATGCGAATACTTCATAATTAAACCAATGGTGTGTATATGAAAAAAATAGTATTTTTCATGATTAGCTTGTTCTTGGTTTCCTTTAATTTAATCAATTTTGTATACGCCGATTGTACACGTGAGATTCCTTGCTGTTGTCAGGAATATCCAGGCGGAGAAAAAAAATGTTTCACCGAAGGAATATGTTGTTATATAGGAGATCCTAGAGAATTCTGGAACCCTGTATCGTGTTTTGATTTCATGGTTTGGGTAGAGCCTACTCGAAGTATGTTCACAGTAGGCAAAAAAACTGCAGTAAACCTTTACATACATAACCTAGGTTATACGGATAATTATCATATAACAAGAAATGTGACCTCGGATAATCCCCATTTAATTCAAGTCGATTTGACTGGAGTTACACCTGTATACGGCATAGCGTTTGATGAAACGAGAATAGTTTATCCCAGAATAACAGTTTTAGAGTCTCATACTACTGGACAGGTTTTGTTTAACGTGACCTCTGAGTCAAATCCTGGTGTATTCAGAAATGCGACTTTAACTGTGATCGAGAGTGAATTAACCATGAGTCTACCTGAATTCGAGATTTTTGGTTTATTCGTGATTATTTTACTAGCGGGTGCTATTTTCTATCTATATAAGAAAACTAACTTCACAAAATAAAATTTTACCAAGATACTATATTTAATGAAATATATAATAATTTTATAATTAAGCCGGTGTTTGTTGATGAAAAAATTGTTTATAATTCTTGTTTTCATTTCTACTCTTTTATTGTACATTCAATATGTTTCGACTCAAACCAATTTGGTTGCATACTGGAAATTCGATGAAGGTATTGGTTCTACAGCCTTTGATTCTTCAGGAAATGGAAATGATGGGACCCTGGAAAATATATACCCCTTAGACGTTATTGCAAATAATCCTTCTTTAGAAGAGCCTTGGTATCTAGTAAATGACCAAGATGTTAATCATAGAATAGAAAGACCAGAGGATTGGACAGTATCATATAATTACGATACTTCAAGTAAAATGCTGGCATTGAATGAGACTTCTATAGTAAAATATGGAAACTCTTCTATCCGAATGGAATTAACAACTGGGGCCGTGTTTAATGGCTATTTGAGCATCCATGATTCTAGCGATAGATTTCCGATAGATGAAAACATGTATCTAGAGGGTGGAAATTTTCAATATCCCATAAAAGGACCTTCAAGTTATGGTGACCAGTCACTTTATTTCTACAATTCTACCGGTCATTTTATGTGTAGAAGATGGGCAGGTGCTACAAACTTAGAGGTTGATATGGGTGATGGATGGCGTATGAGATCTCATGTTTGGCAACCATCTTCTCTTGATCCAAACCCACCATCTGCTTGTGACGGTGATGACCCAGCAGCTAACATACCTTACATACCTCAGGGATCGACACAAGCTTATTTCCAGCAATATTATTCATGGCATACAGCCAATGTAGACCGAGAAACAGTATTTGATAAGTTCTTTATTTATCAATGGTCAATTATGCCTACAAATGAACAAAGAATTAATAGAGCTTCTTCTGGATGGATTGATGGAAAATATGGAAATGCTCTAAATTTCGATGGAATAAACGATTATGTTGATGTAGGTACGTTGAATGTAGTAGGCGGTGGCTTGACGATATTGGCGTGGTTTATGGCCGATGATTTTGATGTAAATGATGGCAGAATAATCTCTAAAGCAACTACTCAAGCTGAGCAAGATCATTACTGGATGTTAAGCACTATAAACAGTGGTGGAATGAAATTAAGGTTTAGATTAAAAACAGGTTCGGATCCCTCTACTGGAACAACTACCTTGATTGCGAGCTCTGGCGACCTTTCTGCTGGTGAATGGATACACGCAGCTGCTGTTTATAACGGTAGCCATATGTTACTTTACAAGAATGCTACCTTGGTAGGTAGTATTTCTAAAACCGGAACTATTGCTACGAACAATATAGTTTCAGTATGGATGGGGGATAACCCAGGTCCTAATAGAAAGCAGTTTGACGGCATCATCGACGAAGTCAAAATATATAATCGTTCTCTGACGGCTGATGAGATTTATAATGAATATACAACAGGTTCTCCTACCACGACTACAACTACCACATCAACCACATCAACCACATCAACCACGTTAGCTTCAGCGAATTACGATTTTAAAATTTGGTCAGAAGGACCACAATTATTTACGATTGGCAAAAAAGAAATAGTCAATGTATATATTCAAAACACTGGAAATAGAGATGATAGTTATACTGTCTCTTTTACAAAAGAAGCTTTGTTTGAAGGAGGAGATGTTAAGCATCTCATAGATGTCTCCATACCTTCGAATAAAATAAATTTAGTAAATCCAAACAGAACAGGTAATATATTTGCAACGATAACTCTTTTGGGGCCTATCACTAGTGGCTCTGTAACCTTCAATGCTACATCAGAATCTGATTCATTGGTTAAAAGAATAGCAGAGCCAATTGAAATCAAGACAGGATACCCAATAAGTCTCCCAGAATTTGGATTAATGGGTTTAATGTTGTTGATCTTAATATCTTCTTTAATAATATCTTATTCCTCTCATTTCCGCTAACATCTTCTCTATTGATTTAAGCCTTTCCTCAACATTTTTGTTCTGAATCTTCACACTCTCCATCTGAGTCAACAAAAGGTCTAACTTTGCTTTTATGTTACTCACATCAATATCCTCTCTTTCTGGCATTCTTTGAGATGGAGGAGACAAAGGTTCGAGAGATGGTGGAGGAGACAATGGTCGTCTTGGTAATGGTTCACCTGGGGGTAGAGGTTTCTCTTCAGTTCTTAATGGTGTGAGAGGTCCTAAATCAGGCGGTTCTTCCAATGGAGGCTCTCCCTTCTTTCTACGAAAAATGCCGGTTATTTTTCCAAAAATTCCCATAATATCAACCTTATAAATTTTTTAATTGTCAATACTAATTATTTGTAATTCGGATTTAAAATACTCAAGAAGGAGGTAAAACTATGGTTGAATTCGAAACGATAAAATCAGAAGAAATTAAGTTCGGAAACAATAATTTCATAGAAGTCGCGAGAAAAAAAGCAATAACGGCTGAAAGGGAAAGTGAATTCATTTCTCTATCTAGGGGTTTCTACTTGTTGGATAAGGAGAAGAGATATAGAAAATCCTTCACAATACCCATATCAGAAGAAGTCGTGAACTTCATTTCAGAGAAGATAAAGGAAATGCTTTAATTACTTCAATAAATTCAGAAGATCAGACTTTGTTACTATTCCTATCAGTTTTCCTTTATCAGAGATTAGAACAGCTTGATGATACTCTAATAAAGATTTGATGACATCTAGATGATCATTACAAGTTATTATCGGAAAGGATTCATCCATCAATTCTTTGACTTTGGTTCGATTGGAAATATTATCCAAATTTCTCACGATAGTCTTCTCGCTTATACTACCTACGCATTTTCCATTGTCCATCACAGGAATTTGGGAAATATCATATTTTTTCATGAGTTTTATCACATGATCGACAGGATTTTCTGGATTGACGAATATCAACCCCTTGGTTATTATATTTTCACACTTCAATGTACTGTTAGTCTTCAATACAGACAAGATTTTATTGACAGTAGATAATCTCGGGTTCACTTTTTCATTCTCTATCTTTGCTATGTGAGCCTGAGTTATACCTACAAGATCAGCCAACTTCTGTTGTGTCATTCCAATCTCATTTCTCATCTTCTTTATCAAACTTCCAGTTATCATGACTACCAGTTATATTTATTCATGACAATTATAAATAATTTTATATAATATAATGTTCAAATACAGTTCATGCAACTTTTTATCGAAAAATTGAACCAAACCCCTGTTTCTGAGCAAAGGATAGAGATGGTTGAGAGAAAGGGAATCGGTCATCCAGATTCTCTGACAGATGCAATATGCGAAGCTTCTTCCAGAGTTCTTTGTCAGTATTATTTAGATAACAAGGGTTTCATATGTCATCATAACTTGGATAAGGGTTTGTTAGTCGGTGGTGTTTCTGATGCCGTGTTCGGTGGAGGGAGTATCATAGAAAGACCAGATGCAACAGTAGCTGGTACCGCGACTATTATCACGGACATCGACGAAATCAAGAAACTGATATTTGAAGAAGTTGACAAATACTTTGATGAAACTTTAAGGTTTGCAGATAACTTGAATCCAGAAATTTTTGTTAAGATTCATCCTGGTTCTCAAGACTTGGTTGATATATTCAAGAGGTTCAATAAGGGTGAAATACCTCCAGCCAATGATACATCGTTCGGTGTTGGTTTTGCTCCTATGACTGTTCTAGAGAATACTGTTCTTAATGTAGAAAAATTTTTGAACTCGAAAGAAATGAAGAAAAAGTTTCCTTCCATAGGTGAAGACATCAAAGTCATGGGAAGTAGGAATAACGATAATATTGATTTAACGATTGCCATAGCATTCATAAGTAAATTCGTCCCTAGTTTAGAAGATTATTACGAACAGAAAGAAAAAATCAGAGAATTGATACATAAAAAATTCAGTATTGAGGGCATACAAGTCTCAATCAACACACTCGATAAAGGAGAAAGCATTTACTTGACAGTTACAGGAACTTCTTGGGAGAATGGGGATGACGGTCAAGTCGGGAGAGGAAATAGATCCAACGGTTTGATAACACCTTGTCGTCCTATGTCTCTAGAAGCTGTAGCCGGAAAAAATCCTATTTCTCATGTAGGAAAAATCTATAATCTAAAGGCACAAGAGATAGCTAACAAGATAAATGAAATTTTTAATGTTAAGGAAGCTCAGGTGCAATTGTTATCAAAAATAGGAAAACCTATTAACGATCCTTTTGTCGGTATCAAATACATATCCAACGGCGATTTTAAGAGGAATAAGGTTGAAGAAATAGTCTCTGAAAGTTTATCCAAAGAAGGGTTTGAAAAACTAATCAATAGTTTGTTGGAAGGTTCTGTTAGCGTTTTTTGAACTAAGAACAATAACCTTAAAAGTTTAACTCTCTTCTAAATATTCGATTACATGAGTAAAGAGGAAATATTTTTACGTGATATTAAAAAAACCAGTAGAACTTGGAAAATAGATTTAAAGTTGAATATCGAGGACCAAAAGTGGATTTATTACTTAACAACTGGATCTTTCATACTGTTAGTTATCATGAATTACATATTTCCAGATTTTTACTTGATTAAAACCCCATACAATTTCAAGGCTGGTTTAATTGGTGTGGGTTTAACATTCTTTGGTGCGATCTTTTTACTCAACGCTTTATTCACTGGCGGGGCAAGTGGATTAACTTCAATCTTGATTTGGTTACTCGGTGCAATCTTATCAGTTATCCTACTCTATTTCGGAATACCTTTACTGTTCGGGTTTTCTTGGTGATTCTATGTCTTGGTACGAATATCAACCATTCCGTTGGGTTCTAGAAAACTTGAGTGCAAAACAAATAGTTAATTTAATAGTAGGAATTTTTGTTATTCTAGTCTTAGTCTGTTCTTATCACGTTTACTTAGATACCATTAGAACAATCAAGATTCCTGAATTTCTATGGTTTTCAAAAAATTATATTCTATTAGCATTAATTGTGTTCGTATTCTTGATATTATGTAGCAAAGATTTGAAGATAATATTAGTAGAATGGTAAAATTACATACTTTTTCCTAGCAGGTTGAAGTATCCTTTCATCTCCTTCATGAACATCGTTAACCTTTCACGGCAATCGTACATGTATTTCTCCCAATTACTCGAATAAATGACTTTGTGATAGAAAACACGTATTATTTCGTACAAAAGACTTCTCTGCCAAAAAGTATCCTGTGGATATTCAGCTCGGACCGCACCTCTAATTCTAATTCTAACGTGTCCCTCTTTTCCGAACTTCTCACTCGGAACTATATTTCCGTCGATAGTGCCCTGAACGAAAAGGTAAGAATGTTGATCAAAATCCTTTCTAACTTCGTATTCAATATTAAACTTTTCCTCTTTCCCACTCCTGTCCCAATTGAACACTTTTTCCTGTATATCTGAATCTTTCACACTGAAAATCGTTTTCACAAGTTCAACGTATTTTTTAACAGCCAATTGAGGATTAGGTCCAGTATAATTTAGTGTTAACATTACTGGCCTTTCTTCTATACACCATTCTTGGATCATTAACTTTGATCTTGCAAAAACCATACTATCAATAATTAGAATGGGTTATTGAGAATAAAAGTTTTATTCTCAAATGTTAAAAGAATCTTGGAGAAACATGAAAAAGATTGCAACTTTTGGTGTTTTCGATATAATACATACCGGTCACATAAAATTTTTAGAAAACTGTAAAAAAATCGATAAAAATTCAAGATTAATAGTCGTGATATCAAGGGATTCAACAGTTCTACGTGAAAAGGGTAAAAAACCGATAATATCAGAACAACAAAGAAAGAAAATCGTAGAATCCCTAAAAGTAGTTGATGAAGCAATTCTTGGATATGAAGGACCAGACAAATTTCGAATAGTTGAAGAAATCAAACCTGATATAATAGTTCTAGGTCATGATCAACCTTGGGATGAGAAAGAACTAAAAAAGGAATTGAAGAACAGGGGTTTGGACGTTGAGGTAATCAGATTAAAAAAATATGGGAATATAAATTCTACCAGTCTTAAGAAGAAACTAAGATTTAATTATCGCTCAAAACAATTTATATTTTGAGGATATGATACTAACTAAACTCTTTGGCGTTGGTTGCATTTTGTTTGGGTTTTTTATGGTAGTGTATTTTCCCGATTCAGAAGAAATTCAACCACCTGGTATGGCTTGGTCTGGAATTCTGATAGGCATATTCTCTATTTTATTGGGGATATACTTGTTAAAGGTGTGATTGATGGTAGTGAAATGGAGGGAACAAGGACCAGGAGATAAATACCTTACTTTTGATTATCTTCATAATTCGATACCTAGATCAGGAAATGATGAGTCCAGCCGAGGTTGGGCATTGAGACATCCTCAAAGTACATTCAGATTCAACCCGACTGTTCCTGCTAGAGTTGCTTATGATGGCTTAACAGTTCTTCTCAATAACATGAAAAACAGATGGGAATTCACTGTTCTGAAAGTTGATGAGTATATGGAAATAACTCCTTCTCATCCATATTATCAAACTATAATTAAACAAAAACATGAGCTTATTCGTCAAGTGAAAGAAGGACTAGCACAAATTGACCGAGCTATTTCTGATACAGAACTTTTAATGCATGACAAGAGGAGGTATAAAGAGATTTTATCATATTTTGCAAAAGAAGACGAACATTCACTCAAAGCCATGTTCATAGATCAAGTAGACGCCAACTTACCAGAAGGAGTATCTTTAAGGTCAATCGCACCAAGATGGCCGACTATCATAGCCGATTTCCAAGAATTATCAGACGAAGATGATACAGTAGAAAAAATAAGGAAAAAAATAGAGATATCAAAGGCTGAAGCAGTAGTTCTTACCACAAAAGTGAGATTGTACAAAAGATGGAAAGATTTATTCGGAGATGAAGTAAAACAACGCTATAAGATGATAGTGCAACGTTTAATGGGAAGGAGAACATCAATCGAAGAATACATGAATTGGGTCAGACCTTTGATAAGAAGAGTTTTTCAAATGAGAGAAGTCGATGACAGTACACTTATAATGAATGCAAACTTACCAGCTGGGGCAGGGTTTCCCTACGCTATTCAGTCCATCGAATACTGGGCATGGACTAGAATGGAGGGTTTAGAACCAACAGAACCACATAAAACTCCAAGAGAGATACACCTACCCAAGGGTGTGTCAAGATACCCACCAGGACAATCGAGGATGCAATATCATATTGAAGGTAATGCAAATCCTAAGTTCGCTATTGAGCCTTATGATGATGTTGTTAAGAAATGGATACCAGAAATAGAAAAAAAACATGGTGTCAAAATAACAAAAGAAGATATTCTAGAGGCGAGGAGAAGATTATTCACTCAAGGAAGCCCTGGCAATTACTGGTACATAATGCTACAAATACCAGTCGCTATGCAAGTTATGAAAACTCGAGAAGGACAGGAAATAGAGGACATAGATTTTAACCCAATATCTTCTATTTTTGTAACACAGAATGTTGTACTCGAGAGAATAATAGAAATCATAGCTGAAGAAAAAAAAGTTGATTATTACATAGGAGAACTATTGGGGAAGAAGATAGTCGGTGAAGATGGAATTGTGAAAAGTTTAGATGAAGTTCTGAAGGGAGATTTTCCCGAAATCTACGGAAAAATGGAGGAAGAAGAATCTTCTGTATTCAAGACAGATATTAATTCTAAAATCAAAAATTCTGTAAGGACTTTTTGTGAGAAATTGTATGAATTGTTTGGAATAGAATTATCCTTAGTTAAGGGTCCTTACTCTGGTAACCTTAAAAATTTAATTACTCATGGATTTGGAAGACCTTATTATAGAGAAGTGTTTGGTAAAAAAATATTTCCATGTCTTCTAGAATCATTTGCGGGGGTTTAATGCCAGACTTAAAATTAAAAGTTGCGGTTTCGACTGGGTTGTATAGCATAGCCAGATCAGAGGAATTGGCTACTCTCGTGAGGAAGATTGGTTACGCTTTGACAAGAGGAACTAGTGCAATAGAGATAGCAGCTGATGTTCCGCATGAGATTAATTTCACTGATGGACAACAATTGAGATATATAGCAAGAAAGCAAGGAATTGATTTGAATTTTCATGGAAGTTTGACAGTACCTTTCACGATTCCAGAGATGGTGCAGTGGAAGGAGGCAGAAGATCACACTCATAAATCTGTCAAGTCCGCCGTTTATGGAGGTTGTAAATACATTGAGTTCCATGCTTGTTTACACTTTTGGCTTGAGATGTTGACTTATACTGGATCAAGGTTAGAGATAATGATGGCGGATTGGGAAGGGAGATTCATTTCTGAGATACTGTTGGAGAATAAGAAAACAAGGGACTATTTTATCGAAGAATTATGGGAAAAATATGATAGGCTTATTCTTGGTGAAGAAGCGTCTACTCTTTATCATAAAAGTGAACTCGAGATTGCAAGAGAAAGACAAAAGTTTATAGAACCTAGAAGAGTAGAATTGGCAAGACCCGATTTAGATCCTGAACGCAGACGTGAAATCAATGAGGAAATTAGAAAATTTGACGAAGAAGAGACAGAAAAACATACTACAAAATTGAGAGAATTATTCAAAAAAGAGTTGGAGGAGAAGCTAAGTAGTGATGATCCAAAAAAACGTGAATGGTATTATGTTGGAAGGGAAAGAGGGGATTATCTTGATGCTTGTAAGATAATAGCACATTATCTTTTCTATACAAAAGATCCCATCTGGACTGATATGGTGAAATTCTATGAGAAAGAACTTGAAAGATGGGTTAAAAAATATGGTCCAATCGATTCTGATACGAATAAGGATTGGTTAAAGAATGCCATCAAAAAGAATGAAGAAGAAGGTGACAGATTCCTAAAAGAATTTTTCTATGGAGTTGTTGCAGCTAAGATGCTACAAGGCCACTTTATTGCATTGGCTAGATGGTTACATGAAACAAAAGAATTCAAAGGAGAAGGATTACCTTCAATAATTTCTAACGAATTGAAAATAATCAATCCTCCAGACCTTGAAAAACAAAAAAAAGAACTCATGGATGTTTTAAAAAACCTAAAAATTGCGGTTGAAACCCCAGATGCAAGAGACCCAAGTTATGCGGGTAGGTATATGCTATGGAGAACAAAACAAATTTATGTGGCGATAAAACATACAAGAGAAGCATTAAAAAAGGAAGGGAATCCTCATTGGGATAAATTTTATTTGTTGATAGATTTTGAGCACATTGCAGGTCAAGGTGTTGATCCTATAGAAGAATTGACTAATTTAACAAAATTAGTTCCAGATATTGGAAAATATATAATTTGTGTCCATTCAAACAGACCAACTACTTATCATTCTCACTACCCTATCGAGCTTGGTGACGATCTTGTGTACAGACTTCTCTGGATACTCACGAAAGCTGGAATGGGTAAAAAAGAAATCACTTATATTCTATTTGAGAGAGGAGGTTTCAAGGATCCTTTCAAACATGCTGTAACAGCTCTGAGATTGATGGTAAGGTTTCTCAATAAGGGTACACATCCAAACGAATTACCACCAGAATTTTATGGAATCCATCCAAAAGGATTATTGGCTGAAGAAAGACAATGGGTTACTCTTTATATGCATGCGATGGACCCGTTGAAAGGACTGTTAAAGATACCTGAGGAAGAACATACATTCTTGAGTAGAGCCGCAGTTACTCAAGAAGGGAAAAGACCAGAAGAATGGAAGAAAGAGGAGTTTAGATAATGTATAAAGATGAAGGACCACCAGATATAAGTAAAGAATTGGCTGGAGTGAAAACTAGGACAATCATAGAAGAATACGATTGTTTTACTCCTAGAAGGACTATTACCATCAAATATTCTGGACCTAACATCAGAAAAATAATAAAAAGGATACCTAGGATGATACAGAGAGGGTTGAGGATAAGCGGGACGAATACTTTTATAGACGAATATTATGTGACTACTTTAGATCCAAATATAACTTATTTCCACATATACTGGCATGGTGAAAAATCATTCGATCAGAGGACTAAGATGTGGGCTTGGGTTAGAGTAAAACATGGTCAGGTGCGTTCTGATGGGACAGGCTCAATAGTAATTGAGTTTTATTCAAGATTAGTGACTACTTGGAGAAAGAGAACTCTTATTCAGAGTTCATTTATTTACTCATTACTTCGAAAGATTTACACTTACACATGGTACGATAATAGAAGAAGAGCACTCATAGGGACATGTAGATTTTTTGAAGAAGATATAATAGGGAGAGTAAAGGAATTATTAAAGCTCATGGAAACTACACCTTATCCCAAGGGCTAATCTTTTTTCAAAATTCTTTCAACTTCTTTTGGAACTAATTTTTCCCATTGTTCCCCGTTCTCCATCATTTCTCTAATTTTACTAGCCGAAAAATTTCCGAACATGGGATGTTCTTTAACAGGAATTTTAAAGACATTAAAACATCTCTTTGTCCAAGGATTTCTCGTGAAGACAACGTCGAATTTTATTTTTTCTAGGATACTTTTAACCCACTCTTCATCATCATGTACATCTGGAATTTCAATGATTTTGTATGCACCTCTTTTAATTCCCTCGTTGTTCAAAGTATTAACAATCATCTTTTTTCTTAGTTCAACAGTGAACGGATTCTTTTCTGTTTTAGATTCCTGAGAACTACCTATGGCTATGAAGATTCTATCATATTTTTTTAGAATCCATTTTATGACTTTTAAATGACCCAGATGGAAAGGTTGAGCCCTTGTGACAAAAAGTGCGGTTTTCATAGAGTTAATTTGATTTTTAATAAATAAATTATCTAAAGTTACTTTGTATTCATGAAACCAAATGAAGGAAGACTTCAAACAGGAGAACATATTCTTGCCAAAATAATAGAAGATAAAATAATAGATGTAAAGACAGGCGTTTGTAAATTTGAAGAGGATTTTGGATTAGTGGAGTTTACTACAAAACAAGATTTAAGAAAAATTGATCAAAATGAATTGCAGAATGAAGTTAATAGGATAATTCAAAGAAATTTACCTGTTCATAAATACATAAAGAATAGAAATGAAGCTGAGAAATTAGTTGACTTGGGAAAGGTTCCTAGTTTTGTCCAAGAAATTAGAATTGTAAATATTGAAGGATTTGATAAAAGACCGTGTAAGGATCCTCATGTTAATAACACCAATCAGATTGGTAATTTTATAATCCTAAAAATAAAAAGAGTTGGAAATAATCGTTACAGGTTCACTTTCAAAGTAGCTTCTAAAACGTGAATTTTAAGCTTTTTCAATTTGTTTTCTCTTGAATTCTGTTTTTTTCATCTTTTTTTTGACACTCCCTATTTTCTCTTTATCTATTTTCGTGTTTCGATGAATCTCATCTACAGAAACATTTTTTTCCAATAGAGGTAGAACTCTATCAAGTTCTTCATAACTGATACCCAATTCTTCTTCATCTGTTTGTCCTTCCCAAAGACCAGCAGAAGGTATTTTTTGTATTATTTTTTTTGGTACTCCAATTTCTTCGGCCAATCGCTTGACTTCTGTTTTATATAGATTTCCTAGAGGCATCAAATCACAAGCTACGTCGCCGTGGAGAGTGAAATACCCTTGAAGATATTCACTTTTATTCCCTGTTCCCATAACCAATAATTTATCTCTGTTCGCAAAATAGTACAGAATACACATCCTTATTCTAGCCATCAGATTTCCTTTAACGAGTCTGTCACTCAAATCCAACACATTTTCAAAACATTCAAGGATAGTATCGATTTCAATAACTCTATACCTGACTTCCAATTTTTTACATACTTCTATAGCATCTTCAGTGTCATGTTTTTTATTAATCCGTGATGGCAACATCAACCCAAAAACTTTATCCTTTCCTAAAGCTTCAACACAGAGAAATAAGGTTGTAGTTGAATCCAATCCACCACTCAAACCTATTACAACACCTTTGGCATTCGCCTCTTCAACCTTTCTTTTAATGAATGATATTATTTTTTCTTTCATCTACTCACGAATAATAATGTTTCATGGGTTTTTATTTTATTTCAAACCCTCTCGCTTCCATCGCTAAAGCCAAACGATTCGACCCTTCCAATGTTTTTGAAAACAAAGGAACGAGTATCGGAAAATAAGTTTTGAAAATATTAGGACTTCTAAAATTCAAACCCCTAACTCTTTGAGCGTTCATTATTTTTACAATCACGTCTTTGACTACAGGTAATAAAGTCAAGGAGAGCATTAACATCAGACCGATTTCACGGGGCAAAAAACTGAGACCATCTGTCAGTTCCTTAGGTTTGGTCGTGGACACAAGAGTAAAGACTAGAGTGAGTAGAGTCAATAACCTTAAAGATATCATTATACCGAACAAAAATCCTTCTGTTGTAAATTTTATCGGAGTATGGGTAAAAGATTGAAGAATAATCACAAATACGGAAACAATTAAAATCGGTTTGATCCACTCTAACAATCTTGTATGAATCTTGAGTAATAGAACAATCGATATGACTGTGATAAAAATCAAAGACATTAAAAACAAATCTGTTATGAAAATAATTGAAGTAGAAATTACTATTAATAAGAATAGCTTAAGTTTAGGGTTCATGTCATCACTGTTGGAATCTTTATACCGTTTTTTTTCAATAACCTAACATCGGAAAAAACTTTCTTTGCAGTATTATCTTTGACTATTCGACCATCATTCATGACTAAAATCCTACTACAATATTCAGCAAGAAAATCTGTGTCATGTTCTATTAAAAAAACAATCTTCCCTTCCTTATTGATTTTTTTGAGTATATCATGTATATTTTTACTATTCTTGTAGTCTAGTTGAGAAGTTGGTTCATCCAAGATTATAAATTCAGGGTCAGTCACTATAACAGAGGCCATGCACAATTTTTGTCTCTGTCCTTGGGATAGTTGATTGGGTTCTTTATTTTTGAATTCGTTTAGCCCAACTACCTTTAAGGCATTCTTAACTCTTTTATTGATTTTATCCAACCCTAAATTTCTCGGTCCGAATTCTATTTCATCCTTGACAGAAAGAGAAAATATCTGCCAATCAGGGTCTTGAAAAACAAAACCAACCTTTCTTGCCATTTCAGATACCTTATGTTTTCTCGTGTCAAAATCATCGATCATGACTCTACCAGAGAATTTTCCTTTGATTGAATTCGGTATCAATCCATTTAGACAGTAAGCTAAAGTAGTCTTACCACATCCTGTAGATCCAACCAGCCCAACGAATTCTCCATCTTCAATCTTGAAATTGATGTTTTTTAACACCTTTTTGTTGGTGTAGGAAAAATTCAGGCTTTTCACTGTTATTTCCATGTTGTGAACCTTTTTAGTTTAAACTTAAACACTAGCAACCAAGCTACTGAAACTTCAAGTATTCCTTGTATCACATTCAAAGAGAAAATAATCCACCACGGTAAGAAAGACATCGCTTGTTCAGGTGTCCATCCTGTCCATATAGGCAACGCATAATAGTAGTTTGTTGGTATTATGATGATTCCTCTCACTATTATCGCTACGAGTGTACAAAAGGCTATTATCCTAAGTTTCTTGAAATCTTTAAGATCTAATTTATAAATCTTTTTGAATATCCAAGGTACCAGCCACATCGGCATCGTTCCCATCCATTTCATACTTGCACCAAGCCAACTACTGGGTGCGGAGATAGTTATTATTATTGCCCCCACTATAGAGACTAAGAGTGCACCTTTACCTCTGAATAAAAAGAATGCCAATATCCAAGGTATCGCGACAATATCGATCCACATTCCCCATTGAGTTGGATAACCTACATGAACAATCTGAACTGCGGCTGATATAGCAGCTAAAGCAGCACACGCAGCAACCTCATAACTCTTCATATCACTCAACATTTATAACAACCTCATCTCCATTTTTTAGATTTAATTTTTTTCTAAGTTCGAAGGGAGAAATTATTTCGAGTATATCTGAGCCATAATGACTTCTTTCTGGTATTATTACACTACCCTTTAATCTGTTGATTCTACATTCAAAACATTTTATCGGACCAAAGATTCTATCATCCTTCTTGAAACCTTCTATCTCAATTCCAAGCTTTCTTTGAAGTCTTTCTTTTTTTCCTATACTTTCTGGATTCAATCTTACATTCAAAGTTCCAGGATAAGGTACAAAACCAAGTTTCTTTTTAATTTTTTGTTTGTACTCATTCAGTCCAAGATAATATCTTCCATCTTTCAATCCTTCAATAACAGTTCCTCTTATTTTTATTACCTTTGGTTTAAATACCTCGTCTAAAGCCATATCAAGATCACGTAATAACTTTTTGCCTTTTGGGGTTATACTAACGAGATATCCTTTAATTCCTTTTACCCTTGTTATCAATCCATTTTTTAACAGGTTTATCATTATTCTACTCACAGTTTGTTGTGGTAAGTTGAGTTCTTTTCCTAGATTAGATGTTGATATTGATATCTTTTTTTCTAAGGCCCCCTTCTTCCCTAAAACCAGTAAAATCTTTAGTTCTTTCACAATTAAATTATAATTACTTAAATTTAAGTAGATTACCTAAAAATGAGTTATCTATTCAACAACATTTTTCTAGCAGTTTCTATATCCTTCTCAGTATCAATAGCAATCCAAAAAGAATTTTCTCTCATCTTGAAAGCAAACAATTTTTTATCCTTCACTAAGTTTGGATAAACATGATATTCTATCATACCTTCCTTCGGGAAATATTTCAAACTCTCTCTAGTGAATATTGTTATACCTGCATTTATCCACAGTTTCAAGACTGGTTTTTCTCTGAATTGGACGATCCTGTTTCCTTCAACATCAATAACACCATAAGGAGAAACTAGCTTAGCCAATGTCAACAGTGGATTATTAACATCTTGGAACATTTTTTGCATTTTTTGAAAGTTAAAAAAGAATATGTTATCTCCATTCGTAACTATGAAATCTTCTTTTATGTGCTTTTCTGCATTCTTTATTGCACCCGCAGTCCCTAGTTCTTTCTTCTCCACACAATGATTCAAATCTGGGTATTTTTCTTTGAATAGTTTGTGTTTGTACCCTGAACAGAGTGTTATGTCTTTTATACCATGTCTTTTGAAGAAATCTAATTGATATTCTATTATTGGTTTACCGTGAATTTCAAGCAAGGGTTTTGGTACTTCTTCTGTCAACGGTCTCAATCTCTTTCCCTTACCCCCGCATAATATCAATAGTTGCATGTTTTATTCTCCCTGTAATAAAGTTTCATTGTTTATTTTTAAATACATTTTTCTTCTCATAACCATATTTTAATAGTTTATTCATTAATTCGAGTTTTTTTTCTGGTGAAATTTTTATTTCGTTTTCCTTGACTACATGACTCTTCTCTTCTAATAAAATAATCTTGTTTGGTTCTAAGTCTTCTAACAAGGTAACTCCAGGCCCTATTATACTGTTTGGACCCACCCTAATTCCAGGCATCGTACACGAATTGATTCCAGTCTTACAGTTTTTTCCCATTATCACTCCTAACTTATCTAGGTGAGAATTACTTTTTTTCCCTCTTATGTTAACTTTTATCGGTTTTTCATCAAACCTGAAGTTAGCGGTTATCGTGCCAGCCCCAAAAAAACAGTTGTTAGATATTATAGAATCTCCGACATAGGACATATGAAACCAACAGTTGTCGTTTATGTAAGAATGCTTTATCTCGGTAGAATATCCGATCACACAGTTATCTCCGATGTGTGAATAATTCCAGACCAAAACATTGTTTCCAATGACAGAATTTTTTCCGATGTAACAAGGTCCACGTATAACTGCATTCTCTAGTATTTTCACATTATCTTCTATAACTACATTTCCGTATATACTGGCGTTTTTAGAAATCTTTGCTGTCTGAGAAAATTTTCTACCCTTTATACTGTTTAAAAAATATTTCACGACCCCGAACATATCCCATGGATATTTTATAGCATGCCAGAAACCACCATAATGGACAACTTTGATCTTGTGGTTGTCATCGATCATTTTACTCAGAGCACTTTCGTAAACATCGTCTCTCACACTCTTTGTTTCTTTCAAGTATCTCAATAGAGTTTTTGTATCTTTATGTAAGTGAACGACTATATTAACCAAATTACTTGGTTCTCTACCTTCTCCAGGTTTTTCATGTATTTTTATTAGTTCATCTTTATTGTTTAGTTCGAGATATCCGCCTGGGAAATATGAGTTCACTTTGTATCCTACAATATAAGATTCCTGATTACCTTTTTTGTATTCAGTTAGAATTTTTTTGTAAATCAAATCATCAAAAACATCGTTTGGGTTGACTATGATTATTTCTTCGTCCTTTATAACCTCCTTTGCACTTAACAGTGCATCAGCCATTCCCTTTGGTTCTTTCTGGATGACAATTTCTATTTTAGCGTTGATGCTCTTGCATATCTCCTTGATTTTTTCTATGTTGAAATCATTTGCAACTATTACAAAATCTTTAATGCCTTTTTTCATCACCTTATCGATTTGATGTTCCAGAAGAGTTTTACCTAAGAATTTGAAAAAAAATTTATCTTCTGTTAATGGAAACATCCTCTTCCCAATACCACCACACAAGAAAACTAATTTCATCTGGGAATCCTCTCCACGATTTTTTCGACAAATTCTTTTATCCTTTTGAAACCTTGTTCACTCCTTGATTCATAAGCAACTGATATTTTTGATTCTGTATGTGTAGGTCTTAACAATGCCCATCCATCATCGAACATTATTTTCACTCCATCTAACGTATCAATATTGTAACCCTTGTTTCTCAATTCTTCCTTCAGGTTTTTTATGAAAGAAAATTTTTCCGATTCTTTGATTGGAATTCTCATCCCTTCTGATACTTGTGAATAATATTTTGGCAAATCCTTGAAATGGTCTTTTAATTTTTTACCAGATTTTGTCAAGAATTCGAGCAATCTAAGGCTTGCAAAAAGAGCATCGTCAGAATTGAAAATTTCTTCAAAGTAATAATGGCCTGACAATTCACCTGCTAAGATAGCATTTTCTTTAACCATTCGTTGTGTGATATAAGTATGACCAACCTTAGAGACAACAGGAATACCATTATTTTTTTTTATGACATCTTCAATCATCATCGAAGAGAGCGCATCGTAAACTATCTTGGAATTAGGTTTCTTATCAAGAACTTGTTTGATTAACAAAGCAAAAATTTGGTTTGGCTCTACAATTTTACCATCCTCATCGACTACTCCTAATCTATCCCCATCACCATCATAAGCAAAACCCAAATCTGCTTTAACTTCTAAAACCTTTTTTTGTAGATCAATCATGTTTTCTTTTTTTGATGGATCTGGCTGGTGATTTGGGAAGTTTCCATCAGGTTCACAGTATAATTCGTATACATCAATGCCGATTTTTTTTAAGACTTTTGGGTAGATTAATCCAGGAGAGGCATTACCTACATCAACAACTATCTTCATGTCTACTGATTTTGTAATGTTGATTTTGCTCAACAGAAAATTGCTGTATTCTTCTATGATATTTTTTTTGACTACACTCCCTTCACCCTCAGAGAATTTTTCACTATTGAATATTTTTTGTATTTCATTTATGCCAGACTCATAACTGATTGGTATGGCATTTGCATCGTTAAACTTGAAACCGTTAAATTCCTTTGGATTGTGAGAAGCAGTAATCATTATCCCTCCATCACATTTCAGGTGTTTGGTAGAAAATATAATTATGGGTGTTGCAACCATTCCAACATCAATAACATCACATCCAGTCGATACTAATCCTTTAATCAGTTGTTGTTTGAGTGAAGGTCCACTCAATCTAGCATCATTACCGATGATAATTTTTCCTGGGTTGAAAGTTCCAAAGGCTTCACCGATTTTAAAAGCAAATTCTTCGTTTATTTGTGTAGGATAAATCCCTCTTATGTCGTATGCTCTGAATATTGGCATTTTTTTTTCACCATTTCTATTTATTGTCTTTGAGAGTAAGTTGATGTTTTTCATTTAAAAATTCTCCATTTATTAATTTACTGTATGATCCTGCTCTCCTACTTGACAGTCACGCTCTTTGCGAGATTTCTAGGTTTATCCGGATCACAACCTCTTAATAAAGCCAATTGATAAGCTAGAATCTGCATGGGTATTATCTGTGTTATCGGGTTTAGGTTGCCAACATCTGGTGTCTTGATGAAAAAATCGAACACCTCATTGTTGCTTGGACTCACTCCGATTATATAACCACCACGCGCCTTTATCTCCATAGCATTCGATATTATCTCTTTCTCATTTTCTTCAGAAGCAAAAACTATGCATGGTATATCTTGTTCTATTAAAGCAATTGTCCCGTGTTTCAGTTCACCTCCACTGAAACCTTCTGCGTGTATGTAAGACACTTCTTTGATTTTTAATGCAGCTTCTAGTGAAGTCGGGAATTGTAGTCCACGTCCAATCGTGAATATGTGATCCTTGTCTTTTAACCTTTCGGCCAACTTTTTGATATATTTTCTAGTGCTTGCCGATGTCAGGTTGTATATAGTATTCCAAACATACTCCAAATTCTTTTTCCCTTCTTCATATTTCCCAGCTACTGTATATGCAAGCAAAGACAAAACAGCTAGTTGTGCAGTATAGGTTTTCGTAGATAACACACATATTTCTGGACCTGCATGTAGCATCAATGATTTGTCAGAACTTCTGTGCAATGACGAGCCCATAACGTTCACTATCGACATCACTTTGCTTCCTTTCTTTTTGGCTGTCCTAACAGCGTCCAACACATCAATAGTCTCGCCACTCTGTGAAACAGCAATAACGAGCGAATCTGGTGTAAGGAAATGTTCATAATTTGAAAACTCTGAGCCAAGCACAACATTAACATGCATTTTCGCTACCTTCGAGAATATGTAACTGACTGATAAACAGGCATGATAAGAACTTCCACATGCGACGAAGAACACTCCTTTAGCTTTTTTTACGGCTTCAGCGACTTCAAACAACGTAGCTTTATCTTGGTTTGCAGCTTTTTTCACGGTGTCGACTTGTTCAGATATCTCCTTCATCATGAAATGGTCAAAGTTTCCTTTCTCTGCTTGTTCAGCACTCCAATCGATACTGTGCACAGGTCTCTTGACTTGTTTACCTGTTTCCAGATTATGAAATCTTATTTTACCATCCTTGTCAAGAACGATGAAATCATTGTCATGTATGTACATCACTTTTTTTGTGTGTTCAAGAAATGCTGGAATATCACTCGCAATAAAATTTTCATCTTCACCCACACCTATTACAAGTGGTGATCCATTCCTTGATGCCACAATTTTTCCTTCACCTTCGAATATCGCAAGTATTGCATAGTATCCTTCCAATTGTTTCATCGCGTCCATAGCAGCATGTTCAAAATCCTTTCCTTTTCTCATCTCAAATTCAATGAGGTTGGGTATAGTTTCTGTATCGGTCTCACTGTAAAATGTAAACCCGTTTTGTTCGAGCATTTTTTTGAGCTCTTGATAATTCTCCACTATGCCGTTATGTATGACCGCAATTTTTTTGTTGTTTGAAACGTGAGGATGAGCATTAAAATCTGTCACGCTACCATGAGTTGCCCAGCGTGTGTGTGAAATTCCGAGATTTCCTTCCAAGGAATGAAAATTGATTTTATCATGAACCTCATGTATCCTACCAACACCTTTTAGGATATCTAGGTTTTCACCGATCGTGCACATACCAACAGAATCATAACCTCTGTATTCAAGTTTCTTTATCGATTCTAACAATATTGGAGTTGCTTTTTTTCCACCGATGTAACCTACGATTCCACACATACAAAATTATTACAATGTGAGATATATAAACCAAGTTTAAAACGCGTTTTTTAAGGCTCTTTTGGGTTTTTCAAAAAGAAGAGATTTTAGGGTCATACTATTATAATGGAGATTTTAACGTTAAAAAATATTTAAAAAACCAGATTAACGTATTTCTGACGAAAACTTTTATAATATTATTGAATCATAAGAATAATCATGGAAGAAGAAAAAAAGTTAGTTGGTAAGATCACTCATTACTACAGTAAGATAAGTGTGGCTGTGATCGAATTGACAGATTCCCTAAGTGTAGGGGACGAAATTTCAATAGAGGGGGCAAGCACTAACTTCACTCAACCAATCGAATCAATGCAGATAATGCACAAAAACATACAAGAAGCCAAGACAGGAGATGCTATAGGTCTCAAAGTCAAGGATAAGGTTAGGGAAGGAGATTCTGTTTATAAGGTTTTGAAGTAAAAAATTACTTTCCTAACCCAAAACTTTATCTTTTTTACAGTCCTTTATTTAAAACATATTCAATACTATCAAAAAACTTATATAGTAAAGAGTTACTCTTAAATAGTAGTAAAATTTATGTATAATAGAAGATGAGGGCACTAAAATGTCTTTTGAAGAAGAACTATCGAAAGAATTGAAAAAACCACTTAGTTTTGAGAAAAAAGACGTAAAACATGAGGAAATACCAAAAGGTGAAATTTACACCAAGATCATAAACTTTACGAACCAAATAAGAAAAACTTATGGAGATATAATAAAGTCAGTCTTAATATTTGGCTCAGCAGCGACAGGAGACATGAAAAAAACTTCTGATGCTGATATTTGGGTTATTCTCGATGATACTGCGACCAAGAGTTCAGAGGATTTAGATAAGGTAAGGATGCAAATTCAACTTATCTCGACTCAACAGAAAGATTTACACATACAAACTACAGGCTTAACAGAGTTTTGGGGTTGGATGAAAAAAGGTTCACCCGAATTGTTCAATTTTCTTAGAGTCGGTCTGGTAATTTATGATACGGGATTTATTAAACCAGTCCAGAGAATGCTTAAGGCAGGTTTATTGCCACCTAGTGAAGAGACGGTCGGAATAAAATCCAAATCTGCCGAAGCTCATCTGAAGAAGGTGAAGTTAACTTTAAAAGCACTCATATTCGATTTAAGGTATGCCGCTACTGATGCTTGCCAGTCAGTGGTAATGTACCATTACAAGACAACACCAGATCAAAAACACATGGCTGAAGAATTGAAGAGACTTGTTAAAGAGAAAAAATTGGAGAAAGAATACATCGATAAATTCACTGAATTGAATAAACTATGGAAGGATATAGATCATGGTATAATAAAGGAAGTTAAATGTGAACATTTGAGTCAAGCTATGACTCTTGCCAAGGAAATAATAGAGAGAATGAAGAAACTTCTTCCAAAAGATTTGGTAGATATATCATCGTGATTTAATGAAAAAAAAGAAAGAAAAAAAACCAAAAACTAAGGCTCAGATAGAAAAAGATGTGAATGAATTAAAAGATAAAATTCTAGAGAAGTATGGTGATATAGTCAAATGTGTCATCATGATGGGCTCTGTTGCAAGGGGTGAATTCAAGTCAAAATCTGATGTTGATGTTTTCATAGTCGTTGACGACACTACAAAATCTATAACTCGACAAGAAAAGGGAAAGATTGATGAAACTATTGAGAAGATGGCAACTGATATTTCACCTGATTTATCGATTCAACCATCCTATACTCTAACAGAATTCTGGGATTACGCCAGAGTTTGTCATCCGATCATTTACAACTTCATCAAAGAAGGAAAAGCAGTTTATGATGCTGGTTTCTTCATGCCCGTCAAGAAATTGTTGAAAATGGGAAAAATACCTGCCACAAGAGAAGCAATAGAAAGTTATATGGAAGGTGCTCCTAAGAAGTTGATGAGAGCTAAGACAGTTAAACTGTTGATGCTCGCTGAAGATTGTTATTATTCAATGCTAAATACAGCTCAAGCTGTTTTAATGTTCATGGGATTAGAACCCCCAGTTCCAAGTAAAGCTTATGTTGAAGTGAAGAAATATCTTGTCGATCCTGGGATTCTTGAGCAAAAATATGCAGACTGGTTGAAAGAAATCATAGCAATAAGAAAGAAGATCGAGCACAAGGAATTGATGGATGTTACTGGGGCTTATGTTGATGAATGGATAGATAAAGCAGATAAGTTCATCGAAAAAATGTTCCAGTTGCTTTCAGTATTGGAATTCAGGAAAAAAGAGAAAATATTAGAGAGAACCCATGAAGTCATGTACAAGGCTGCGATTGCTGCATTAAAAACTCTGAAGAAATTACCGAAAAAGGATGAAGATATTCCAAAGGTATTCAAGGCGGAGTTCATCGATAAAAAACTCGTTGAAGGATATTATTGGGATGTATGGAGAAGAATAGAAGAGATGAAGGGTTTAGTTGAAAAGAAGGCTTTGGATAAGGTTGTAGACAAGGATGTTTACAAGATGAGAGAATACGTTAGGAATTTGATAAGGGATTTGGCAAAAGTTTTAAAGAAGAAAGAAAAGAAAAAAGGATAAGCTTTTAAGTTTAAGGACGTTTGATTATTTCATGTCAATTCAAGTTATAAATGAAATGTCTGTTGAGGAATACCTTAGAGCGCTTAACAGGGAAATGCTAGAAACATATGCTGCTATATTAGGCGCATCTACATCGGTCAAAAAATCCACCGAATATTTCTGTAAAGAGTGCAGAGAAGCTGATCCTTTCTCTCCAATAGTTTTATACTTAAACCAAAGTGAAAAACCAGAAAAAGCATGGGCCAATTTAATGAAGATTGGCGAAAGAGTGTTTTCTGAAAGGGGCTTAAATCTGGAAAAATACTTACCTACAAATTATGGAATATGGTCAGACAGATGATATACCGGCTGAAGAAAAATCAAAAAAATATTTATTATTAATTTCTAATTGTCTTTTTTTATGAATCAAATTGTGAAAACTGCTTTGAAGTATGTGGGATATCCAGCAATTTATTATAAAAATAATTCTTCTGATGGAGTTTATTGCTCTAGTTTTATTGAACAGGTTTTACTTGAATTAGGAATAGAAATTCCTAATATTCCCAGTAGAGATGAAAAGATCAAGTATTCTGAACAATTGTTTGATTTTTTTGGAATTTCTGTTCAAAAAAAATTCATTAAACCGGGAGATTTTGTGTTTTTTTCTAGAAACGGGTTTCGCCCAACTCATGTAGGTATCTACATCGGCGACGGTAAAATGGTTCATAGCCCAGGTGTGAATGGGAGAAAAGTGGAAATTCGTTCAATAGAAGATTATATTAAAGAGAGACCCTTGGAATTTGATCCAGAAGAAGGCTATGAACAAATTTATGAAGAAAATCCAATTGGATTTAAAAGACCTGCGATTATAACAGGAGATAGATATCAAGAGCTTTTGATTTAGTTTTTTTTCTCTTCTTAAAAAGTATTAAAACTTATCATTCATTAAATTAAAGATATATTTGGTTTGATTGATATGCAAGGTATAATCTTAAGTTACAGAAGAGGAAGACATACTCAGAACGTTAATCAGATGTTAGTAGAACTAGAGAACGTGAACTCTAAAGAAAAAGCAAAAAAATTCCTAGGAAAAAAACTTGTTTGGAAGTCGCCAGCAGGTAGACAGATAAAAGGAGAGATCATATCTTTACACGGAAATAAAGGCGTTGTCAGGGCAAAATTCGAGAAAAACTTACCAGGACAAGCTATAACAACAAGAGTTCAATTGATCTAACCATGATACATTAATGTAAGTTGATTCTTCCCGATTTCTGCGTTTTTCCATTTTTTTTCGAGTAATTCACAAATCTCAACAAAATTTATCTTCAATTTCTTAGTCCATTTATTGTGAGTATCTTTTATGAAGGAAATCATGTGATTGTCCTTGGCGATTACAATTTTCTCTGCTCCCCGTGCAATGGACATCAATTGTTTGAATATCTCAAAAGCTTCATCTTTCCTTTCTTCTAACATCTTTGCCTCATACAAGGAAGAAGGATTGCTGGAGGTTCGAACAAATACGATTGATTCGAGTATTCTGGCTCTGTCCAAAAGTTCATCCTTCATTTTATTGATGATATCTTGGAGAATCAAATCAGGATCTTCTAACTTAATTCCAAATTCTTTTCTTAATATCTCTAACTTCGGAAGATTATGTTTCTTCCTCAACTTCTCATATTTACTCTCCACTTCTTTCATGGGTTAAATATTAAACGGTCATCTAATTAAATCTTATTGTGTCTAAAAAAAATGGTACATCAAGAATAATCACAGAGGGTTTAACCAAATTAAAAATTCCTAAGGATTATTTGAGTAAAAAACACTTCTTCAATCCAAGGGTTGAATTATCAAGAGATTTAACAGTTCTAGTATTGAACACTCTGGGTTCAAAAGATTGGGTAATTTGTGACGCTTTATCAGGGATTGGAGCGAGAGGTTTAAGGGTTGCAAAAGAATGTGACGTCAAAAGAGTCTGGTTGAACGATATGAGTGAATACAACATTTCATACATGAAAGAAAACGCTCGTTTAAATCGAGTAAAGAGTAAAATTAAAATCACTAATCAAGATGCTAATCAATTGCTTTCAGAACAAATAAGGACTTTTGATTACATAGATATAGATCCTTGGGGTAGTCCTACTTATTTTTTCGATTCTTGTGCTAGGTCAATAAAGAGAAAAGGTTTCTTAGGATTTTCTGCTACTGATACTGCTGCTCTATGCGGAACTAGTCCTATAACATGTTTGAGAAGATATGGTATCCAAAGCTATAAGACAGATTTCTTCAAAGAACTCGGTGTAAGGATACTGATTACGAGTGCAGCGTTGTCATTCTCAAAATGGTCTTTTTCTCTTAAACCTTTGTTGTCTTATACTTCGAAACATTATTTCAGAGTTTTCGCTGAAGTTAAAAAAGGAAGGAGTATAGCTAGCAAAACAGTCAAAAAAAATCTAGGCTATGTTAATTACTGTCCAAAATGCCTATGGAGAAAAATGGATAAAAGACCGATAACAAAATGTGAATTCTGCGGTAGCGAAACAAAGATTATAGGAAAAGTATGGATAGGTCAGATAGAAGACGTGAAATTCATTAAGAAATGCATAAAACAACTATCCAAAATGGATTGGTTAAAAGCTGAAGATAATATAAAAAAATTACTCTTTTCATTGATGAATGAATCTATACCGCTTTATTACGATGTACATAAAATCTGTAAAAAACACAACTTGAAAATACCGAAATTCACGATATTGCAGGATAAACTCAAAAAAAAGAAATATTTAGTAGAGAGGACTCATTTTTGTGAGACAGGAATAAAAACTAACGCAGGACTAGAAGAATTGGTTAAGATAATTTCCAAAAGTTAATTTTATTCTTTACATTGTTAATTTAATGAAAATTTAATTTAAACCAGAATCAAATTCTTATTTGGGAGAATAAAATGAAACAAGTTTCTTTGTTAATATTCTTAATTTCTTGTCTATCATTACTTGCTCTTACATATGCTGCACATGTTGATGGCGTTTCTTTAATGTATTACACTGGTAAAAAATTTAATGGAAACGTTACTATTATACCCATTGAAAATCCTGAGAATAAAACAACCACGAGCTTCACTAATGGACAATGGTCTATTGATTTTGATATGATTACTGAAGATGTTCAATATCTGACATTCATAATTGATGATAATGAGAAAATTGGCTACACACAAGTTAAATTGAATAACGATAATCCCAGAAAGATAGGTGGATGTTCGATTCAAAACATTTCACTATCTGGTTATACTGTCGATGTCAACAATGGAAATCCGATAACTTCTGGTAATGTGAGAGCATCTATCGTCGATACGGATTACACGAACACAACATCGTTCTCAGGAGAATGGAATATAGACTTTCATCCATGTTTGATAAGTGGGAAGATATACACACTTCATATTCTAATGTCTGACAACACTGGTAAGGTCGGAGAGATGTTTCAAAGTTATCCTGCCAAATGAAATTAGAATTTTTAAGTCGTATGAAATCAAATAATGTTTAATGAAAGTAATCAAGAAACCTACTCTGAAAAGAGCTGTAAATCTATTCACACTGACAATGTATGGTATAGGAATTATTCTTGGTGCTGGCATTTATGCACTCATAGGTAAATCAGCAGGGATGGCTGGCAACTCCCTCTGGATATCTTTTTTAATCGCTTCTATTGTTAGTATATTCACTGGATTGAGCTATGCAGAGCTTATTTCTTTGTTTCCCCAAAGTGCCGCAGAGTACATATATGTCAAGAATTCTTTTAAGAATAAAGTCCTTGCATTTTCAGTGGGTTGGGTAGAAACAGCTGCAGATGTCATTTCCGCATCAGTAGTTGCAATTGGTTTTGCAGGATACCTTTATACCCTTACTGGTGTGCCAATAATTCTCGGTTCACTCGGCATTATCCTTGGATTATCGCTGGTAAACTTTTGGGGAATTGGTGAATCAACAAAAATTAATGAAATTTTTACATTTATCGAGATTTTTGGATTGTTACTAGTAATTTTCTTTGCTATACCTCATTTCGGTTCAGTGGATTATATGGAAATGCCAAATGGATTCACAGGTGTGCTTAGTGCGGGTGCATTGATATTCTTTGCATTTATAGGTTTTGAAGATATTGCGAACATAACGGAGGAAACAAAGGATCCTAGAAAAACTGCCCCTAAAGCACTAATTTTTTCGATGGCGTTTACAACGCTAATTTACATGCTTGTGGCTATATCAGTAGTGAGTTTGGCTCCTTGGGATTCACTTGCTGATTCAACTGCGCCGCTCGCCTATGCAGTTTCAGGTAAGATAGGTCAAAACGCCTTCCTACTTTTGTCAATAATCGCTCTTTTTGCAACTGCCAACACAGTACTTGTTCTTCTGGTGGTAGGGGCACGCCACATTTATGGAATGAGTAAAGATGGCTCACTACCAAAGTTTTTATCAAAAATTCATCCTAGAAGAAGAACACCTTGGGTATCTGTTTTAGTTGTAATGGTAATAGCGGCAGCTTTCGTATTTTTAGAAAATATAGAGATAGTGGCGAGTATCACTGACTTTGCAGTTTTTCTAGTCTTTTTCTTCGTCAACGCAGCTGCTATCATTTTACGCTTCACTATGCCTGAGCGTAAGAGAGCATTCCGCATGCCATTAAACATAGGTAAGTTCCCCATAATTCCACTAATAGGACTGATTACAATTGTCGCTTTGACGATACATTTGGATCCATTTACAATACTCATAGGGTTTGTATTATTGTTATCAGCAGTCCCGATGTATTATGTCTTACGTAAGAAATCAAGAATAAAAATTTGATTCTTTAACTCAAATGAAGCTTAAACATAAATCCCTCCTTAAAAAGATAATTAACATGAAGGTAGCAGTTCTTTTCAGTGGAGGAAAAGATTCAGTAAGAACTGTTCATTGGTGTTTGAAAAAAGGTTACTCTGTTGAGTATTTAGTAACGATGAAACCAAAAAGAGAAGATTCTTGGATGTTTCATACACCGAACATTGATTATGCAGAATTATCTGCTGAAGCTATTGGAATTTCCATTATAACTAAAGAAACTGCTGGAGTAAAAGAAAAAGAATTAGATGATCTAAAGGATGTTCTAAAAATTCTAGATGTGGATACAATAGCGTGTGGTGGTATTTTTAGTGAATACCAAAAGAAAAGATTCGAAAAAATTTGTGGAGAATTGAGAGTTAAATTATTAAACCCGTTCTGGCATGTTGACCCTGAAAGTTTTCTGAAAGAAACGATAGAACTTGGGGTTGAAGTTTTGATAATAGGAGTTTATGCTGAGGGTTTAGATGAGAATTGGTTAGGTAGAAAATTAGATAAAAAGAGTTTAGAGGAATTGAAAAAATTGAACAAAAAGTTTGGCATAAGTTTAGTTGGAGAGGGTGGTGAATACGAAACTTTCGTTGTTGATGGACCGATATTCAAAAAAAGAATTGAAATAATTGAATCAGAGAAAGTTTGGGATAAGAAAACTCAGAGTGGATACTTGAAGATTAAGAATGCCAGATTGATTAACAAATAATCATTTTTCTTCCAGAATTTTTTCTTGTAATTCTACATATTCCTTATGTTTTTCTTTAATCGTATGTAAGGTCTTTCTTATTCTTTCATGATCTTTTTTCAACTCTTTTGGAACTGACAACTTATTTTTACTGAGATAATCATAGATTGCTTCATGTAAAGCATCTACAGCTAAAACAGAACAATGAAATTTTATCGATGGCACTTTTCCAAGTTTTCCCAACACATCTTCCTTTTTTATATTCAAAGCTTCTTCCAAAGTCTTTCCTTTAACTATAGTAGTTATCATGCTACTGTTTGCAATAGCAACTATACATCCGAATACTTCCATCTTTATATCGTCAATCACATCTTTTCCTTCCTTGTTTTTCTTGACTTTAATGTAACATTTCATTACATCTCCACACAGAATATTCCCGACCTCTCCCACGCCACTAGGGTTGTTTAACCTACCTATACCTCTTGGGTTTTTAAAATGCTTCATTACTTCCTTAGAATAAGGATTGTAAGTGGTCATTTCCATCCTTTTTTAAACGGTGATAACTTTCTCAATCTTTCAACAGCCTCTGGCAGAACTTTTAGAACATAGTCCACTTCTTCTTTTTTGTTATATTTTCCAAGAGTCAAACGCAATGACCCATGCGCCTCTTCGGGTTTCAATCCTATTGCTAAGAGAACATGACTCGGTTCCAAAGATTCAGAAGAACAAGCAGAACCCGTAGAAGTGGCAATACCTTTCATATCCAATTGCATTATCAAAGATTCTCCTTCTATGTATAAGAACGAGAAGTTCGTGTTATTGGGTAATCTTTTAGTGGGATGGCCGTTCAAACGAGAATCTTCAATCTTCAAAATCTCTTTGATCAATTTATCTCTAAGTTTTGTTTGTTTCTTTTCATCAGAGATCATCTCTTTTTTTTGTATTTCGGCAGCAGCAGCAAAACCAACTATACCAGAAACATTAACAGTAGCAGATCTTAATCCAAACTCATGACCTCCTCCGTGAATTAATGGCTCTATGTTCGTTCCATTTTGTATGAACAATGCGCCAACACCTTTGGGTCCGTACAACTTGTGGGCATTGATAGTCATGAGATCAACATTCATCTTCTTCACATCAATTGGGATTTTTCCATAACTCTGAGCAGCATCGGTGTGGAAATAAACTCCTTTTTCTCTACAAATCTTTCCGATTTCTTTTATATGTTGAATAACACCGATTTCATTGTTAGCATGTATTATTGAGACGAGTATAGTATCTTTTCTTATGGTTTTTTCTAGCATGTTGATATCGATAAGTCCATAATTATCCACAGGTAAATAACTAATTTCAAACCCCTGTTTTTTCAACCAGTGAGAAGACTCAAGAACACAATCATGTTCTATCGTGGAAACGATGATATGTTTTCCTTTGTTCTTATTTGCGAATGCTATACCTTTTAGAGCAGTGTTGTTAGACTCAGTCGCACTACTGGTAAATATAACTTCTCTAGACTCAGCGTTCATCAAATCAGCAACTTTACCTCTCGAATCTTCTAGAGCTCCCTTGGCTTCTCTACCCCAAACATGCAAGGACATACTATTTCCGTACTTCTTCAGAAAGTAAGGTCTCATCGCCTTTAGAACTCTAGGGTCGACAGGAGTTGTAGCTGCGTAATCCATGTAAACTTTCATGGTGACACTTAGAAATATAACAGTGTTATATATATTTAAACTTAACTTACCAATAAACTGTTATGAAACCATTCTGTGAAGTAATAGTAGCATCTGTCTTACCTGCAATCAGGTCGATAATGACTCGAGAGCTTTTGAACACTTATGGGTTGAAACAGCAAGAAGTTGCTGATTTACTTGGAATAACTCAACCTGCAGTATCCCAATACATTCGGGAATCTAGAGGAATGAAAGTCAAGCTTCTTGAAAGACACCCAGAGATAATGAAGATGATAGATGATTTCTCGAGAGATATAGTCCATGAAAAAATAAAACCAAAAGAATTTCAATTGAAAATATGTGGGATCTGTAAGAGTATTAGAAAGAATAGACTGATATGTCATCTGCATGAAGAAATGTATCCTTCTATTGCTCCTTGTTCGATATGCACAGAATGTTAAATTAAGAATCAATTTTTTCAGGTTTAATCTTCATTATCACACTGTAAACAATACTACCTAAAATTCCCACTAAAATGTTCATGACTGACAGAAAAGCATATATGCTGAAAACTATGAATATAGGAGTTATTTTTGACATCAAACCCAAACCAGGAATGCCTTGTAAAACATCCATTCCTCCAAATTGGAATTGTTGTTTATCTATCTCATCAAAGGTCTCTTCCTTGTAATCATCAAACCCTTGAATCATGGCGCCATACATCGAGCTGCATTGTGTCCTGACATCAGCTGGCAGAATCTGATACTGTGCTGTCAGACTGGATTTGAACCCTTCTGAGATTTGTTCAATCTGAGCTTTTTGTACATTCTGAATGTCGGTAGAATTCGGGATGAAACTCCCGATAAAATTTAGATTAGATTCACTTATCATTTTATCATAAACCTGTAAATTCATCAATATAGTAAGAAAAATTCCTACACACAAGAATAAGTTCAATAGGTTCAAACGAGTAGAAATTACAGAAAATCCAGTCGAAAAATCATTCTTACCCCTTTCAAAAGTTTTGTACATCCATAAAACTCCAACAAACAGAGATACTGCAATGAATAGTGATATTAAAGAAAAATTTAACAAGATAAATGATGTTAAAACAAAAATTGTTTGGGAAACGATCACAATCCTAAAATCCAATTTATTAAAGAAGTATGTGTATGCCACTAGGCCTAAACTAATCAAGACCAAGAAAACAATCACAACCCATACAACATTATCCCAAAGATATTTAAAACTTGTCACAAAGCCTGATTGCAGATCATTTTCTATCAATTCCTTAAGAAAAATATCAACGGCAGTATACTGCAAGTTTATAACTGTAGATAGATTCAAACGAGAATTGAGAAGAAAAATCATTCCAGCAATAAAAAAAATAGCCGGTAGTGAGGAAAAGATTATTTTTTCATGTTTCATTCATTTGTCCCTCTTAGGAAAGTAACTCGTTTTTTTCGTATCTTTTTTTATTTTCTTCCAACTATCTTTCAGTCTTTTATATCTTTCATCAAGTTTTTGTTTCAAACCCCCAACCTTCTGTTTTTGGACGTATAACTTCTTTGTTGGGTAACCTTCAGGAGTCGGCCAGAAAAGATAACCTAAGAATGCGGCACCTGTTCCCACTACACCGATGATGACCCATTTACCCCATGCCCACCAATTCCCCGCTATTTCAGGAGCTTCCATTATTGAAGTTCTTGTTTGGTTTAATAGATCTTCAATATCATCGAAAAGGTCGTAAGCGCCTTTATAATCATCGGAATCTATAAGAGTTAAGGCGTTGTTTATCTTAATCCTCAATGAATCCCATACATCAGCTGCTTCCGATGTGTTGTACCCCCTTGCTTCCATGTTCTCAATTTCTGTTTCCAATTCAGACAATTGAGCTTGATAATCTGTTAGGGTTATGTTAATCTCAGACTTCATCTCAGGTCCAGGAGTGACTGACAATGTGAACGGTTTAAAGACTTCTATACGAGAACTCGACGCATTGAATTTACCATCATAATCATCGACTTCAGCATCATTAGGTATAGTGAAATTGACGGTGAAAGTACTTGTTTGTTCTCTCCCAATCACTTTTGATGATGTAGGAATGTTGTACCAAGAAGAGTTTATGTAAAGTAGGGAGAGTGTGACTGTTTGACTTATACTTTCGTTCGTATTCTTAACTTTAACATCTTCTGTTTTACTTTTGCCTTGCTCTACTGAAACTGTGGACGGGTAAGAAGTTATGTCGAGATATGGAAGTATCGTTGTAGTAGTCGTTGTAGTAGTCGTTGCTGTTGTAGTCCCTGATGTAGTTCCTGCAGAATCTGATGAACTAGTAGTTGTTGTAGTAGATGGTTCATCTTTATCTTCAACGTTTATCGTGATTCCAGTTATGTTACCAAAATTAGGATGATCACTTATAATAATTTTTTTGTTTGAACAAGTTTTATCTCCAGTCACGTTAGCTACTGCAGTTATTTTCCATACGAATTCACATGCTTCTGTTCCATTTGGGTCTATTGTCTCATCTATAGAAGAACGGTCGAATGTGAATCTTCTATTACTCGCTTCCATCATTGCAAAACATTTAGTATCATTGTAAGCAGCTGCCACAATAGTAGCATAACTACAATTATCCATCGTTATTGTTCCATCTGGACTCCACATTCCATAGTTTATCACGCTTATGTTGAAGTAAGTATAATGACTCGTTCCCTCATCCAAATCTATGGTCTTACTCACAGGGGTGATGACATCTATTTTTAATCCTGTATTATTCACATAAAGATAATTGTAAGAACCTGTTCCTGTTAGGAGAGACTGACTGGTGTTCCATTGAACTGTTATCGAGGGACGGTACCAACCTCCTACCATACTAGTATTGGGAGTAGTAGCATTAACATAACATTTAGGTGTTGCAGACGGATTACATAACCAACCAGGTATACCAGGATCTCTTTGTTGACCTACATCTGTCAATGTATATTGTGGACCTCCATGACTTTCAGTTAATCTAGCTGTAGTAAAGTTTTCTACATAAAGTTCCTTTATACCAATATTATCGTTTAAATCAGTGAGTTGAGTTCCGTTAACCAAGTAAACCCTGGTTACAAAAGTTATATTCTCTGGTTGAGAAGGAGTTTCAATTTGATCATCACCATCTTTAGTTTTTATACTTTCTACCTGAACAACTAATTCATCTGTAAGATTAACTTCTAAATTTAAAGTAAAGGTTTTGTAAGGATATGAAGAACTATTCAAGCTAGTATTGGTCGTATTAAAGAGAACCCAGCCACTATAGATTCCTTCATCGTTCCCTGTTAAAGTTGTGTCTATGTTAAAGGTTATCGTCATAACTTCATTAGTTCCAGGAGGGATAGGATTAGATGGCCAATTACTCACAGAGAAACTGATGTTACTATCTCCATCCAAAGTTAACGTATAATTCGATGTTGTATTCACGTACCATATTGACTGACTTCCTGTATTGTTATAAGTTATATCTATAGTCAAGGCAGAAGAACCCAATCTGTTAAACCCAATATTTTCTTTGATAGTTCCTGTTGCAGAGTTAAACGTATTGTTAAAAACCAAGGTACCAGCACTAACATTGAATGAAATGGGAATTCTGGTATTCCAACCTTCAGTATTATTGTATTTTATGTAACCTTCGTATTTACCATCCAAAATTTCCGTTTCTGGTATTGTTAAGTTTACTCCAACAACATATGTATAATTCCCCACTTCACTCAAGTTGAAATTAAAACCATTTGTATAGTTACTCGATAACCATGCTGTGTCATCCATCCATATGTAGGCCGTTAAAGTATAATAACTCAGTGGAATGCTAGAATTTGTTTGGTTTCTTACAGAAATATTCCAAAAACCTTCATTATTACTGTTGAAAGGTCCAGAATATATCACATACTCTTCTCTTGTGGCACCAGTTACATTTGAATAGAGGAACTTATCCGTTGAACTTCCTATAAGAGTTCCAGAAGGGTCCGTTAAATACAAATCCCAGTCAGTTATTGTTTTACCGGTTTCATTCGCCCATTCTATCTTGACCTTTATTTTTTCTGCAAAACTGGGTACGAAAAGGTTTGTTATATCCTGACTAATGTTATCTGGATTCCAAACATCTACATGATAAACTTCAGTATATTCATTAACATTCAATAAAACTCGGTTATCTTCATTCGTGAGAGTGTAGCTTCCAGAACCTGTATTATTGGGACCGAAAACTCCTAAATTCAACGAAGTTACACTCGTATTCAGAGTAGAGAAGTAAAGATCACCCCGATAATTTGAACTCTCGTTTCCATAAACCCTGAATTCCCACATTTCCCAAGAAGAAGGTAAGTCTACATCTATGATTTTTTCATTAGATGAACCTTTTTTAATCGATTTCGCCTGTAAATTCCCAGATTCATCGAACAAGAATAGGTCAATATCCTCACCTAAATTAGACAATTTTACGGATAAACCAGTTATGTTTTCTGGTATTTCGCTAGTGTTGAAATAATAAGAATGGTAAGAATCATTAACTTGCATAGTTCCTTTGAAATATGCACTATTATCAGTTAGGTCGAAAGTATTATTTATAGAGAGTGGAACATCAACAGTAGTCAAAACGTTTGCTTTGTCGGATACATTATCAACTCTACTTACCGTGAAATATCCGGAATATCTGCCTGGTGGACAGTATTTATGAATGGATAGAGTAAAATTCTCTACATCACTTTCGTTTAATAATGAAGTAATATTTGTATAAGTTCCATTTCCTCTTTGAATGACAAAACTTATGTTATTGCTTCCAGAAAGATATCTTGGAAAACAAATTTCCCATGTATTTGAATATTGTCCACTTTCTCCACTTGTTTGAGAATAAATAGGATATAACCCAGTAGTTATGTTGTTTATACCAACCGTAGTAGTATTATTGTAAGACCCTATAAAAATTATACTAGTTGTCCAGTTAAACCTCGTTACATTAGTGACATTGAAAAAACTATAAGTACTGTTTATCACTCCTCCAAGTACGAAATCAGGAACGAATGGTACAATAAATAAAAATATCAAAAAGAATAAAACCCAAACAATAGACCTTTCCATCCCACCACTAATAATTTTCTATTGTATAATAATTTCTCTTTCTTAAAGAAAAAGTTTATGGCGTCAGTCTATTCCTATCTCGGGGGAACATACAGCATTCTCTTATGTTCTTCATTCCTGTTATTGTCATTGTTATTCTTTCCAAGCCGATGGACCAACCACTATGGGGTGGACTTCCAAAACGAAAACAATCGATATAAAACTTGAAATTCTCTGGTTTTAAACCGAATGCCTTTATCTGTTTTATCAATAAGTCAGGAATATGGATTCTTTGAGTTCCAGAAGATATTTCCAAACCGTTATGGATTAAGTCGAAGGCATGACAAATCTTTGGATTATCTTTGTATGGCATGGTGTAGAATGTCTTGGCTTCAGTCGGCCAATCCTTCATGAAAAAGAATTCACCGAATATGTCTGAAAACATTGCCTCTTGTGATTTGGAGAAGTCTTGTCCCCACTCTATCTGTTCTCCTCGTTTTTTTAGTGCTTCTACGGCTTCAGTATAAGTCACTCTCCTCAACGGTAATTTCGGTATCTTCAATTTACTGTTCAACACTTTCAATTCTTTCTTACAGTTCTTGTGGACTGATTTCAATATATGAGCGAAAACTCTCTCTAATACTTTCATGGCATCTTCTTCAGACTTTACAAAACTCATCTCGATATCCATTTGTCTTACCTCATTCAAATGAGTGGGTTTGTTGAACTTCTCAGCTCTCCAAATTGGGACAACCATGAATACTTTTTCAAAGGACACAGCACACATTTGTTTGTATAATTGAGGACTCTGAGCTAGGTAAGCCTTTTTTTCAAAGTAAGGAATCTCGAACAGATCAGCACCGCCTTCACTCGCTGATGAAATGACACAGGGTGGTTGTATTTCTAAAAACCCATTCTCATTAAGGAATCCTCTGAAAGACTTTAGTATCTCATTCTGAATCTTGAATATAGCCAGACTCTTTTCAGACCTAAAATCCAAGTATCTCCAATCCAACCTAGTGTCCAGTTCAGCAGGAGTTTTTTGACTAGGGTCTAGAGGTAAAGAAGTCTCAGCAAGATTGATTATTTCAATTTTCTTGGGTATTAATTCTTTGCCACCAGGTGCTTTCTTATTTTTCTTTAACATGCCAGAAGCAGAAATAGCGGATTGTCTCGTTATCTTGTCCACCAAATCGAAAACTTGTTTGGAAACTTTTTTCTTGTCTAAAGTGACTTGAATGTCTCCAGATGGAGTGTGCAGTATGATAAATTTTATTCCGCCCAAGTCTCTTATTTCTTGAACCCAACCGTTGATTTGCATAATTATCTTTCTCATTCAATTGTTATAAATTTATTATACTAAAAATATTTTAACCTCAAATCCGATGAAGAGTGATGGGCAACTCGACAAGAGATGAAGAAAGCCTTATTACATAGGAGAGGAAATATATAACTAAATCTTACCAGGCGTTGGCTCTCCAACAAACCACACATCCTCTGAATTTACATTTTCAAAAGATTTTCTTTGGATCGACTGTCCAGTCTCAGCTTCAACATCCCATAAAGATTCCCATGAAACAAAATCTATCTGTTCAAAAGACTTCTTCAATATCAGTAATCCATGTTTATTGTTCAAAGAAAATTTCGGATCGATAACTCTTGTTGATTTAGGTCCGATAACTCCTGTCAATCTATTATAAGTCTTATTATCAGAAAGGAAATAATAATCTAAATTTATTTTCTCGTCTGTTGGATTATATAATTCGATAAACTCTTCCTCGGCATCTTTCCCAGAACAGTCATAGTACACTTCTGAAATCATAATGGAATCGGCCTTTCTCTGCTCTAAATCTAATCTATCTTCAAAATTCCAGACCCTTTCAAATTCTTTCAAGTATTCTCTCGCTATTCTTTCATCGTGGATTATCAGTATATTCTCATCATTCTTTTCGTTTGCTGATTTTGTTGGATTAAAAGAACCAGTTATCAGAATCTTGTTATCTATGATGAACACTTTATGATGCATGGTATATTTGTTGTTGTCCAATTTGACATCTATTCCTTTCTCTTCAAGCCTTTGGTATTCTGACCATTCACTAGTACTTCTCTTTTCAATCACACCTTTAATATCAATACCAACCTCGTGTTTAGCAATTAGAACATCTCCAATATCATTGGAAGTAAAAAAAAAGGTCATGAAGTAAATACTCTCTTCAGCCTCGTTCAAGGTCTCTATCACATGTTCAGTACAAGAATCCTCTGGGCAAAAATAATTCTCAATTTCTTTTCCGTTCAAGTAAACAGTTTGGTACCTAACCTTTTCTCCGGAAGCAAATTTTTTATCCCAAAGTTCTTCGAATTCTGCCTTATAGTTCTCTGCCAAATACTTGGATGAGATTATTATCAAGTTATTGTTGTTATAGAAATTTCCCCTCTCAGTCGGATTAAAGGAACCTGTTAGTATGATTTTATCATCTATTATACAGAACTTATTGTGCATTAATCCTTCAGCATATTCGTTTTCTACAAAATTTAATTCTCTCACTTCCTCAGTGTTATCCTTGTCTATTACTAGTTTAACACTTTTCCCCTCTTTTAATTCGTCAATCACTTTTTCTAAATCAAGGTCGTAAAAAGCACAATGTACGGATTCATCCGCACTTTTTATCAAATCAACCAGATGACCTTCGCAATCGTCTTCTGGACAGAAATATACTGATGGGGATTCAGATGTTTCTCTTGGTACAGATGTTTCTTTTGGTACAATAGAGACTATGCTTCCTAATTTATCGCGTTCATTAACGAGTATGAACATAAACATTAACAAACTAGCTATTATGATTTTCAATTTAGTTTTCATTTAATTAAATTTGGAAAAGAGTCAAAAAATAAATATAGTCGTTCACAAAAATCTTTTATGGTTTCGGAATTTGAACTAATCATAAGATTGCTTCTATCATTCGTACTAAGTTCAATCATAGGTCTAGAAAGAGAGATAAGTCTTAAACCAGCTGGTCTTAGAACACATGTACTAGTTGGTTTGGGATCAACTCTTTTCACGATATTATCATTTCATGCATTCCCAGGTTCTGATCCAGCTCGAATGGCATCTTCCATCGTTGTCGGTATAGGTTTCATTGGAGCAGGTACTATTATAAAGACTAAAGAAAAAATTATAGGTCTAACAACTGCATCAACACTTTGGATAACATCTTCAATAGGTGTGGCTATTGGTGCTGGGTTTTATTTGATTGGGGGCGTTGTCTCTGTTCTTACGTATTTAATTTTGAAGTTGAGGATGTTTGGAAAACATATACGTGGATGATTCCAAATTTTGGAAGTAATTACAGAAAAATAGATTATTTTATAAATAATCTATATGCTATAGTGTATTTTTTGTAGAGTCGAAAGCTTTAAATATGTTACTACTAAGTAACAACTTACTGAGTGTGAGGTGAATTTGATGGCAAGTAAAAGAGATATAGCCCTTGTAGGTACTGGAGTGGGTACTACAGCTGTTGGTTCCCATGTATATCAAAACTGGGACAAATATGGTCCTATGCTATATGATCTTGGAATTGATTTTTTAGATGGTGCTAAAGAAAATTTCTCCAGATTAGCTGGTGAAACATATAAACATTTATCAACTACTGTTATGCCTAACTTGTTCAAAGAAGTTTTTTATCATGCAAAGAGTGGAATAGAAGGTAGTCTAAATCTTGCTTATGACATCGGAGAAGGAATTTGGAAAAGTATTTCGCAAGCGCCAAATACTCATTCACAACTAGGAACTATTTTTACAATACTAGGTTTTGGATTTCTGAGTTGGAAATATGGTCGTCCTCAATTTTATCGTTGGATGAATCAATTTTCAGAAAAAAAGTTAATGCAATTAGAGGAGAAAAGTAAAGAGGGTGGAATATTTTCAAAGATTAAAGGACTAGTAAAAAAACCATATCAGGAACAATAGGTATTAATTTAGACTTATATTACATTTAATAATTCACAACTCCATTTTTTTCAAAATGAATTTTTTAATACTTTTTCTTGTCTAGGATAAGAAATTACGCCCTGGGAGGGATTCGAACCCTCGACCTTCGCCTTTCCTCCGTGAGGTGCATGCAGATCATTATGCTTTTGCATTCATTCCATTGCTCTCATCATCGTTAGGAGGGCGCTATTCTATCCAGGCTGAACTACCAGGGCTTTAATATTTCAACCATTATAACATTTTTATGTATTTAAAAAAGTTTAAAGATGGCATTCTGATAACAGCAAAAGTTAAGCCTAATTCTCCTAAGTTCTCTATTGAAATCAATAACAATAGAATACTCATCAATTGTAAATCTCTTCCAAAACAAAACAAGGCAAACATCGAGATAATGAAAGAATTGACAAGAACTTTCAAGAAGAACATTGAAATTATTTCTGGTCTCAGTTCAAAAAATAAAAAAATATTGATACACGGAATCACAGAACAAGAATTCCTAAGTGGCTTGAGAAAACTTTAATACGAAAATTCAACTTATAATAGTTAGATGGTCGACTATTTTAGTTTCATACCAGAAGAATTCTTCATACCTTCTTTTTTTATCGGTACTGTGCTTGAGATTCTAATAAGCGGTTTCGTATTTAGAATGTCTTTAAAGACTGTTGGTGCGGACGTAACCATAGCTAAGGCTTTAACATTCTCGTTCATCATAAGGTTGATAACCTTGATAATAAATCTTTTTGTACCACCTTTTTTCTACGGTCTATATATTGTGATGTTGACAGGACTCATATGGCTTTTATTGGTCATGAATTTTTTTAAGATCGGTTTTTTTAGGGCAGTTGGCGTTGCTGTAATTCAGTCTATCATAACTTTCGTCTTCATTTTTCTGGGTATACCATTCTTTATTCGGTCTTTGAAAGAAAATGTTTAAAGTTCTCAATAATATTATAGAATCATGGATTACAAGGACTTGATGGAAAAAATAGTCAGGATTCTAGAAAAAACTTACTATGGGGATGTTAGATTTAGTACTGGTTATGGAACAGCAGTCAGTAAGAATAAAAGTAAAGAGAATATAATCACTTCTTCTTCAACAGGGCTATGTATTCGTGCCATCTCTGATAATCAATGGTATTATCTTGGTTTTAATGAGATGAATGAAAAGAGAATTTTAGACGAGACAAAAAGATTAGTTAGGAGAACAGGCAATAAACCTTCAAACCTTATCCTACAGGGTCCTTGGACAATTGACAAAGAAATAAAAGTTAAGGAGAATCCAGAAAGCATTGATTTAGAAGTAAAGATACAGGCTATCAGGGATATTTTCAAAAAATTGATGGAGAGAAAAAAGATAGTCAATGCCGCTGCTGGATTAGCTCACGCAAACAGTGAGACTATTTTTATGAACACTGAAGGGTCAGTTCTCAGGCAAGTCTTACCGTTCTTCAGGTTTTCTATCGCGGCAATAGCAAAGGAAGGGAAGAGAGTTGAACAAGATTTTTTCACGCGAGCAAAACAGGGTGGTTATGAATTGTTCACTTCCTTGAATTTAGACGAAAAGATTGGTGAAGTAGTTAACGGTTCTATAGAATTGCTGAAAGCAGAAGTTTTGAAGGGAGGAAAGTATGATATCATCGTCGATCCTGAAATATCTGGTGTGATAGCTCATGAAAGTTTTGGACACGGTTGTGAGGCGGATCAAGTCTTGAGGAATAGATCATATCTTGCTAATTCTAAGGGTAAAAAGATTGTTTCTGACTTAATATCAATGCACGATAATGGTTGTTTAGAGGGTGAGAGAGGATATTTCATTTTCGATGATGAAGGTGTAAAATCAAGGGATACTAGCATAGTTAAGGATGGTATTCTGAACCATTTCATGCATGACAGGCAGTCAGCAGCTTTCATGAACTCTGAAGTCACTGGAAATGCGAGAGCTCAAGATTTTTCAAGGAAGGTTTTCGTAAGAATGAGTAATACTTATATAGAGTCCGGTGATTGGAAGCATGATGAGTTAATAAAAGATACTAAAAGTGGATTTTGTCTCATAAAGGCATTGACCGGGATGGAAGATCCTTTGGGGGGCAACTTACAGATAATCTCTCATAAGGCGATAGAAATAAAAAACGGAGAATTAGGTCAACTCTACAAAGGAGTTGGTATCACAGGTAAAGTATTGGAATTTCTCAGTAATGTCGATGCAGTAACTGATGATTTTGAGATTAGAGGATCTGGTTGCGGGAAGGGACATGAAGATTATGTTCCAGTTAGTTCTGGTGGACCTTACATGAGAGTAAGAGAGGCGATAATTGGATGAATGAATTCATAATAAAAGAAGTAAAAAAATCTACAAAAGAATACGAAGTTTTCTTTCAAGAAACAGGAATAAACGAGATTCATCTTCAGAAAAACAGAATCAACTTTTTCAATGAAACAAACAACAGTGGTTATGGAATTCGTGTTAAAACAAAAGGTTTAGGGTTCAGTTCGAGTAATATTTTTTCAAATTCTGCAATAAGACAAACTATAAGGAACTCTTTAATAAATTCTAGAATGACTAAAAAGGTTAATTTTACTTTTCCTTCGAGTAAACCGTTTAAAAAAGTAAAAAGTATCGATAAAACGATTAAGGCAAACGGAGAAGGAGCAGTAAAAGAATATGCGAATTCGCTTTTAAACTCAATACCATCAGATGTTTTAATATCTTTCGGAAAGGTGAGGACTTACGATACTCACATACAGATAATCAACTCTGAAGGTCTTAATTTAATGAGAGAAGAAATGAATTTCATGGTAGAACTCTCGATAATCGTAGAAAAAAACGGAAAAAAAGTTGAATTCTGGCCGCATGAATACAGAAGAAGGATTCAAGACTTGCCCATTTCAAGCATTGAAGAATGGGTTAAGATTGCCCAAGATCAACTTTCAGCAATACAACCGAAGACTGAAAAAGCAACTGTCATCTTTTCTCCGAATACAGTTCTAGATGGTTTAGGTTCAACAATTGGTTTTCACTGTACTGGGGCTGCAAAGTTAAACATGGTCTCCAAATTCTCTCCAGGGGATAAAATTGCTTCTGATGATTTAACGATAATGAGTGATGGATTATATCCTTATGGGTTAATGACGAGTGGTTTTGATGATGAAGGTGTTCCACAAAAAAAGAATTTGTTGATAGAGAATGGTGTGTTTAATAATCATATTTACGACCAATTCTTTGCTCTGAAGGATGGAAGTGAATCTACTGGTAACGGTTTAAGACAAGGTAGTACATTCTTCATCTTCGATGGAAAGTATAATGCTACTCCTGGAAATCAAGTCTCCAATTTCTATGTTAAACCCGGTAAAAAAAGTCTTGATGATTTGATATCAGAAGTTGACTATGGTATTCTTGTTAAAGAGTTTAGTTGGTTAGTTCCTGATGATACGACTGGCCAATTTTCTTCTGAAATAAGGGCGGGTTACTATATAAATAATGGAGAAATAACTGAACCTATAAAGGGTGGATTAATTGCAGGTAATTTCTTTGATCTTGTGAAGAGAATATCTGGAATATCGAATAAATCTGTGATTACTTCTGGTGGGACTATTCTTGCTGGCGTTTGTCCTTACATCAGGTTTGAAGATGTGCAAGTAGCAGGAAAATAATTTACAACATTTTTAAATCAAGATTTTATATTTAGTATAAAAGGGGGAGGTTTTTTGTTCATCAGAAAAATTTTTCTTTTTGTAGCATTAGCATTTTTAGCATTGACATGTATTGTTGTTATCTTTCGTCCATCAGAAACTGGTAAAATAACAGAAACTTTTAGAATAGAAGAAACAACGATTCCAACAACTACTACACTTGAATCAACTACAACTTCTACCACCCAAGAAACAACTACTACATCAGAAATTACAACTTCTACATCCACAACTACTATAACAGTGCCACCAGCAGATCATGTTGTTTTCTCTGAAGTATTCTATGATACACCAGGAACTGAAACAGCTGAAGAGTGGATTGAACTTTATAATCCAACATCAGATTATATCGATTTATCAGGTTTAACGATTGAAGATAATAAAGATAGTTATCTAATCCCAAACGGAACAATTATTGCAGATAAAGAGTATTTAGTAATAGCAAGAAACGAAACAGGATTTGAAAACTTGTATGGATTTTTACCTGACCTTAGTGGCTTGGGCCTCAAATTGGCTAATGGTGGGGATGAAATAAGACTTAAGGATGGTAGTGAAGAAATAGACATGGTTGCATGGGGAAATTATGTTGATGGATGGGATTTAGAAGCTGAGGAGGGTGAATCTATTCAAAAAGACCCTTCATATAAAGATACTGACACTGACGATGATTGGATAATTAATACTAATCCAGATCCAGAACCAGGTGGACTGATTACTTCAACAACTACATCAACTTCTACAACATCAATTACTACTTCGTCCACGACTACGACTGAAGCTACTACTACTTCGACTACAGTTACTACTACATCCACAACAACTACGATAGAAGAGTCAACCACCACAACAATCTCTACATCCACAACAACTACGACAATTCCTGTTACTGCAGATGTTGTTATAAATGAAGTGTTGTATGATCCAAACGAAACAGATACTGGTAAAGAATGGATTGAATTATATAATAAGGGAGACTCTGATGAAAACATGATGGGATATTGTCTTTATGCAAGTGGTGAACATTATGTATTCGGAGAATTTACCCTCACTTCAGGATCATTTGTTGTGGTTCATTGGAATAAAGATGGGACTGATAATAGTAAAGATGTTTATACAGGGACAACAGGATGGGATAATATAGGCAACACAAAAGGTTCTGTCGTACTTTTTAATACCCACACTACACATACCCAAGACACCATTATAGATTTTATTCAATATGGAAATGTAAGTCAAACTTGGGAAAGCGCAGCTGTTAGTGCAGGTATTTGGACTGAAAATGATTTTATATCAGATGTAGAAGAGGAACACTCAATAGCTAGATATGCTCCAGGACAAGACACCAATTCTCCTGACGATTTTTATGATGAGTCTTCTCCATCGCCAGGACAACAAAATGAATAATTTAATTTTAATTCTAAAAATAAATTATGGTTATGAGGTTAATCTCTAATAAAAAAATAAACCAATTCAGAAGTAAACTAGAAGAAAAAAACATAGGTATCGCACTATTTTTCACTTCAGAGCCAATTCATGACGTTAACATTGAATACTTCACGGGTTTTCAACAGACTCGTTTTTATTCTTTCAGTTGTTTATTGATGACTCAAGATAACATGACTTTAATTGTCTCTTCCTTGAGCTATGACAGAGCAAAAGAGCAAGCAGAAGCTGATGAGATAGTCAACTTGGCAGATTATGATCACAGTTTAACAAAAATATTGAAAGAAAGATTAAAGGGCTTTAAATCGGTTGGTATAATCGAAAATATCTTTCCACACAAGATCTCAAGGAAATTTCCTAAAATTAAGTTTCAGGATATGAGTGATATAATTCTTGAAATAAGGAGCATAAAAGAGTCGAAAGAGATAGAGAGAATAAAGGAGGCATGTAGAATATCAAATTATGGGATAAAGGTTATTGAGGAGAACCTTTCAGCAAAAATAACAGAGAAGGAATTGACATTGATCCTAGAACAAGAATTGATAAGAAAAGGATCAGATGAGTTATCGTTTCCGATGATTATAACGTCTGGTAAAAGATCAGCTTTCATTCATCCTTATCCTTCCATTTCTAACAACAAAATAGAAGAGGGTTTGGGTCTGGTGGATTTCGGTGTTAGATACAAGGGATATTGTTCTGATGTCACTGTTCCTTTCAATATGGGTGAACTGTCTGATACTCAAAGGAAGATAGTTAAGACAGTCGAAGAAGCATATGAAAAAGCAATTGAGACTATAGATGTAGATGTTCCGACTTGGAGAGTTCATGATTCAGCTGAAGATATTATAAAAAAGAATGGGTTCAAGTTTAAACACTCTCTGGGGCATGGTTTGGGTTTAGAATTACACGATTTGCCTTCATTATCTCCAAAGCCTAGGAATGAAGAAGATTTGGAGGATTGGAAAGAGATTAAATTGAAAGAAAACATGGTTTTCACCGTTGAACCTGGAGTTTATGAGCCAGGAATAGGTGGTTTTAGGTTAGAGAATGATGTATTGATGACAAAACAAGGACCTAAGATTTTAACTAATTCCCATTTGTTGATTATTTAGTTTGATTTCACTTATTTCGAGGCTTTTTTAAGTGCACTTATACTCTTTAATTCTTTGAACACATAATTCATAGCATATTCTACATCTTTAATCTTCCTTATACCAGTACAGATAACTTTACCTGAACTAAACAATAATAATGCAGCCTTGGGGTCTTTCATCCTATAGACCAAGCCAGGGAATTGATCCGGCTCGTATTCAGTATTTTCTAGCTCAAATGCGATTTTATCCAAGTCCAATCTTCCTGGGATTTGTGCTGAAGCAACAATGTTTTCTATTTGTATGTTGTATTTTTTTGGAACATCTAACTTTAGTGACCTTATCATCTTTGCGACTATTGCCACGGCTTTCTTAACATCTGCGACACTTCTTGCACCTGTACAAACAATCTTACCAGATGAAAAAATCAGCATGGCTGTTTTAGGGTCCTTTACACGATAAACCAAACCTGGAAATTGTTCTGGTTCATATTCAGATCCCTTCAGATGTTCGACCATTTTTTCCAAGGGTATTCTTATACCAAAAGCGGCTGAAGCAACGATATTCTCAATTTTAATATTAAAATTTGTCATTTTTTTCTCTCCAATGTTTTTCTCAACAAATATCTATATGATTTCTCTTATTTCAACGTTTCCAAAATCTTTTCTTAAAATTTTTCCATGTCTTTCTGTAACAAATCCACACTTTTTTGAGACTTTTACCCATAATATAATCTACCTAGTTTCGATTATTTCAATGTTTTTTTCTATGAATTTTTGGTAAAGCATCTTGACAATAAACTCTTGAGTTACCTTTAAAGAAAGAGAGTAAAAAGAGAACCCAACAGACAACCACCCGTTATGAATGGCATGCCAGGATAATACTTCCCCCTCCTCCCTTGGAACATTAAAAACAACAACACTAAACTAACCACAATTGGAATCGAAAGAGTTTTCACGAAAGCCATCTCTTTAGTGAGTTGATTAACTTTTATCAATCTTTCCATTACCACTCCAGAAAACATCAGTGGGAAAGCAACATCACCACTTCCCATGATTGCCTCTTGTACTTTAACTTTCTCATATTTAACCCTTTTACCAATTTTTTTTACTCCTTTACTCACCTTTACAGATTCTCTTAGGGGTATCAATAAACCAGTGAATATCTTACTCTTGATCTGGAAGGTTGCCATCTTTACCATATGTTTACTTTTCCAGACTGCATAGATATCATAAGCAGAGATAGCAATCAATAAGAGTATCATCCAAGTTAGATCGAATAGAGGAACTAGGAGAACTGCCAAACCACTGTACATCAACATTTCTATGACGTTGTGGGCTAACTTGTTTGGCTTAAATATCTTGATTATCGCTAAAACAAACGCTATCGTATATGCTAAAATAGGATCAATCAATACTCCCAATGCAACAGAGAGAGTTAGGAAGGAAGCTGAAAAGAACAAAACCTTAACCCAATTGATTTTTTGGAACTTTATGAGGAGCAGTAATAGACCAGTCATTAAAAGGATAGAGCTAATCATCCAGATGAAAGATTGTGGACCATATAACTCAGGTCTAGGTCCGATGACAGTTTCACTATGTACGACCTCTGTTACACCATCAACGACTTGAACTTTAATATCTTTGTAGAGTATACTCAATCCCACTATCTGTGCGATGAAGAATAGAGAGACTAATACTGAGATGATTTTTATGTCATACTTCATAAGCCTTTTTTTAGGAATGTGAAACTAAAAGATTATCTTTTAATTGAGTATGAAGTAACCGAGATTTAAATATCTTGAATTATCTCAGGTTCTATATCTTCCGTTTCTTCCACACTTTTCTGATCTTCTTCTTCACCATTTATTTCGAGGAAACGCTCAGGCACAATCCTTAGAGCATATTTTAACAATAACTTTTCATTGTTGAAATCTTCTGTATCTACCATATCAACCACTTCGTTTTCACTTTTTACTTTATTACGGCGTTTCAAATATGTCGGAATGCCGAGAACAGAGGCTAAAGCCGGCAATATGAGATAATTTTCTAATGGAAGAGTTATGTCTTGAGTCGAATAATACAAGTGAATAAATAAATCTCCTAAAAAAGCACCGCCTTCTGCAAAGATAAGATAAGAAAGGTAATTGTAGTAGTCTGTAGCAGCCTCTACAGCTCTTTTGTACGCTCTTACTACTTTTTGCAAAGGTCCATATTCTTCCGATTCCCTAACACGTTCCTCCCATTTAGTCCATTCATTCCCTGAATATTCTTCAAATTCTCCTGTACGCTTGTTAGAATAATCAGAAATCTCTTGGTTTTTTGTGGCTGTGAACTCATCAATTTCCGCTTGTATCTTGGCCAACTCATTGCCGATATTTTTTTCTACAGTAGAATAATCTTTACTGATTTCTTCAATGAACTTCATCCCTGAATATAGTTCCTTAGGAGTAAGCTTTTCCATCTCTTCTGCAAACATCAAGATAATATAATCAATTAAAGATATAAGCTTTGATGGGGTAGCCGGGATTTGAACCCGGGACCGCCAGCACCCCAAGCTGGAATCCTAGACCAAACTAGACCACTACCCCTCAAATCATTTGATAGATTAACTGCAAATATATTTTAATATTGATTCATTTTTCTATAAAGTATGGATTTAGAAAATTATCTCAAACAAGAAGGTATCTGGTACAAGTTTATTGAAAAGCCAAAAACCATTCATACAGCAGATGCTGCAGAAAAAACAGGAATAGATTTGAAAAGAATTACCAAATCCTTAGTTCTATTGGATCAAGACAAAAATCCTATACTTACTATCATTCCTGGTGACTGTAAGTTGAGTTTTAAAAAAGTTAAAGAAGCAATAGGAGCTAAAAAAGTTAGGTTAATTCCATTCAAAGAAGCAGAGAATTACTCTGGATACCTACCGGGAGCAACTCCTATGGTACATCATAAAGTTAATATGAGAGTAATCATTGATGAGAAATTGACGAGATTCGATTCAATTTTTGGTGGGGGAGGAGTAAGAACAAGGTTATTAGAATTGAAGACAAATGACGTTGTTAGATTGAACAACGGAATAGTAGCAGATATTACCGAATAGACATTCTCATAATTTAAAAAATCTATATCTATCAATCTAGACAAATCTTTAATATATGCGTGAAATCATCGTTGGTAGAACAGGAAAAGACCTGAAGGATTATGGAATAAAGTGTACTGGTTATATAGGTAAAAATATAGTAGGAGAGGGAGAAGAAACCCATCTAACGAATAAAATCCATCTTGATCTATTGAGACCACATGTCATTCTGGTTTGCGGTAAACGAGGTTCTGGAAAGAGTTATTCTGGTGGTGTTATCATGGAAGAGTTAGCGCTACTACCAGAAGAGTTCAGGAATAACTTAACCACAGTAGTCATCGATACTATGGGTATCTATTGGAGTACAAAACTGCCAAATGAAAATCAAATAGTCACTCTTGATAAATGGGGAATAAAGCCAAAAGGATTGAAAGACAGGACTAAAGTATACGTTCCCTTCAGACAGAAAAAGTTGTTCGAAGAGGCAAATATACCAGTAGATTTTGGAATCTCCATCCCACCTTACGAATTCTCTGCTGAAGAATGGACTTTGGCTTTTAATCTACCCATGACCAATCCGATTTCTGTAGGACTACAAAAAACCATTAATACATTGAGAGATAGGGAAGAAAAATTCCAGATCGATGATTTAATCTCAAGAATAAGGGACGACAGAGGTCTTGACACACATGTCAAATCAGCATTGGAAAACATGCTCACTGTCGCAGGTCAATGGGGCGTTTTCGGAGAAGAAGGAGTGAACATTAAAGAAATCATGAAACCGGGTATGTTAAACATTTTCGATGTATCTCATTTGAGAGCAACTGAGGCTTGGTCTGTTCGTAATCTACTCGTAGCTTTGATAGCGAGAGAAATATATGTCCAAAGAGTATTAGCAAGAAAACAGGAAGAACTTGCAAAGATTGGAGAGATAGAACTTAAAGAGAGAAAACCAATGGTATGGCTGATGATGGACGAAGCTCATCAATTCGTCCCAGCAGATACAATGACAGCATCGACAAACCCTATTTTAACTATTGTAAAACAAGGTAGAGAACCTGGCATATCATTCGTTCCCATGACTCAGATGCCTAATAAAGTTCATCAGGATGTTATCTCCCAGTGTGATATGGTCATTTCCCACAGGTTAACTTCTAAGAATGATTTGGATGCTCTACATGCCGTGATGCAGACTTATCTGATAAAAGATTTATGGAAATACATAGATTCATTACCAAGGTGGCTTGGCTCTGCTATAATACTAGACGATAATTCGGAAAGAATTTATACTGTTCAGGTGAGGCCAAGATATTCATGGCATGCAGGAGAATCTGCAATTGCCACCACTTCTTAACAGAAAATTATTAACCTAATAGAATTGCTCGGGGAAGTGACTATAATCGTGTGTTTCCCTGATATATAACCAGTTGTAGAATCGATGAGCACTTTTGATTCATGTCCTCCTATTGTATAAAATTGACTGCCCTGGTTGTGGAATGTGCTAGTACGTTCAGTGTTATCTACTATTACCTTCAAATCAGTATCAGTCGCAGAATTAACTATATCATTTGTTCCGCCATTAGAAATCACTAAAGTAATGTCTGTTCCATCACAAGAAGCATCTAGAACAGAGATAGATTTCGATATCTTTTGAGTTAACATGCCACCCATGAATACGTAGGCTGTTCCGGCTAGGGATATAGTTATTATCAAAAGAAGTATTACTGCTACTACCGTTGACTGAGCTTTCATAGAACCTAAGGATTTATTATGTTTTGATTAAGATAATTCTTTTCTATTAAAAAATAAAAGAAAAATCAGGGAAGGAAAATCTTATGTCCTTGTGCTTCTATCTTCCCTCTCTGTACTAACCTTTCTTTGATCCTTACGTATTTATCAGGGTGGATGTTCAATAGAGTAGCCATCTTCATTATTCTAGTCTCATACACGAATCCACCGCTTCTATCATTCTCTTTCTTTATCAGGTTGAATATAACATCTTCAACTCTTACCATAATTTCACCTCTTTTAAATTCCCAAAAAAAAAAGAAAAAGGGAGGGGGTGTTCATCCCTTAAGCATTATCTTATGATGTCAATACCAAGGGCTTGACTCATTTCTCTTATGACGGGTTTTTCATACGATACTGGTCCAAGTATATAAGGCGATTGGACTCCGGTTATGATTGTTATTACTTGTATTTTACCGCTGAAGTCTGGCAGGATTCTTGCTCCCCAAATCACTTGGGCAGACGGATCTAAGTACTGAGAAACTGTTTCTCCGATTTGGTTTACTTCGTCCAGTCTCATGTCATTACCACCAGTTATATGGATCAATGCTCCTTTCGCTCCTGTGTAGTCCACTTCCAATAAAGGATTGTTCAATGCTTTTGTAACAGCATCTAGAGCCCTATCAGAGTTGTTACTCTCACCTATACCCAAAGCAGCCACTCCACCAGCGTGCATTATAGATCTCACATCAGCGTAATCCACGTTAACCAACGAAGGTAATGTAATTGTTTCAGTTATTCCTTTAACCATACTCGCAACTAGTTCATCTGCTACACCAAACGCTTGTTGTATTGGTAAATCACCTGCATATTTCAACAACCTGTCGTTCTCTATTACGATGACAGTGTCAGAGACTTGTCTTAACTTCGCTAGACCTTCTTCAGCTTTTGCTATCCTTGCACCTTCAATCTTGAAAGGCATCGTTACAACTCCAATTACTATAGCATTCATAGACTTTGCTATTTCACCGACTACAGGTGCTCCTCCTGTTCCTGTACCTCCACCTTCACCACAGCAGACGAAAACTAAATCTGCACCTTCCAATGTCTCTTTAATATCATTTCTAGCTTCTTCAGCACATTTTCTACCGATTTCAGGATATCCTCCTGCTCCTAGACCTCTTGTTAACTCTTTCCCGATTAATATTTTTTTATCAGCCTTTCCGACTGTGAGATGTTTTGCATCTGTATTAACAGAAACTGTAGTAGCTCCTTCAACTCCCATGTCTGATAGTCTCGTTACCGTATTCTGGCCTGCTCCACCTACTCCGAAAACCACTATCCTCGCTTTCTTTACAGAGAATCCAAACTCTTCTTCTGCTTGTTTGAAATAATCTATATTGGTTTTAGTTGACCCAGAATTGGATTGTAATCTGAACCTATCTACAGGCAAATCTGAAGTCTCATTTCCAAAAGTTCTTTGTAAAACATTTTGAACTATCGTGTTCATTTCAACTTCCTCCTATTCCTTTAAACCTATATTTTGCTTCGTCGATTTTTTTTTAAATCATCGACTCGTATTATTATCTTAGAATAGGAGTTCGTATCGGATTCCTAAGTTAGACCCAATTTACAGTACCGAAACGTATACAGAATTAGACCCAATTGTATATTTCTTTAGTTGTATTTAAATTTATTTATTATACTAAAAAACCTATTTTTCCTTTGGATTTCCTGTGGAGTAACCTTTATTTCCTTTGGATTTCCTGTGGAACTATTGTTCTATTTATACAAGTCTAAAATCTTCCTTAATCGTATTTAAGATGACATGAGTATTAGTTCTTTCGACAAATTCCATGCTCAATATTGTTTTAATGAGTTTATTTAGCTCTTTTCTTGTCTTGAACTTTGCTAAGACCATAGCGTCAGATGCTCCAGTAACATCATAAACACCCATAACATTCTTAGATTTTGCTATTTGTTTTTCCACTTCTATTAATTTCCCTTTAGATATGGTTAGTTCTATTATCGCAGCCAGATCATAACCAAGTTTCTCGTGATCCAAGATTGCAGTGTAATATTTTATTATTCCTTTATTTTGTAGATTTTTTATTCTAGTTAGTACTGTGTTAGTTGATACGCCAATATTCTTAGCTATCTGTCTGTAGGATAATCTTGCATTCGAAATCAGCAATTTCAAGATTTTAACATCTGTTTTGTCAAGGGGCATTTTACATCACCTCAATTGAACATTTATTCTGTTTTTTTATTCTAATTTTAACATTTATATAATTTTACACCATTAACATTTATATATTTTCAATATCAATGTATTAAAATGAAAACTGAACAAATAAACAAAATCATGAGTCTTCTAAAGAAGAAAGATGTAGACGTTGTTTCTTTTCAATTTGTTGACATTCCTGGTAATTTAAAAAGCGTGGCTGTGCCTACGAAAAGTGAAGTCAATAAAAAAGATTTTGAAGATTATTTGGAAAATGGAGTGGGTTTTGACGGCTCTTCTGTTGAAGGATTCGTGAGAATTGCCGAAAGCGATCTTGTATTAATGCCTGATCTATCCACATTTAGAATTTTTCCCTGGAAAGTAGACAATATAGTTGAAGCAAGAATTATATGCGATGTGTTCAGGCCTGGCGGGCAACCATTCGAAGGAGATCCAATACATGTTCTAAAAGAAACAATAAAGAGATTGGAAAAGAAAATAGGTAAGGGTACGACTTTTAACTTAGGTCCTGAAATAGAGTTCTTCATATTTCAAACTACTGATGGCATGACTGTGATGCCACTTAAAACAGACGTCTATGGATATTTTGATTATGCTCCTTTAGATAAAGCAACGATATCAGTAAATAGAGCTATATTTTATCTTCAAGATCTTGGGATCAATGTCGAAAAGGTTCATCATGAATGTGCTAGAGGACAGTATGAAATAAATTTCAGATATGATTCAGCTTTTAATACAGCCGTCAATTTCATTACATATAAATTAGCCGTTAAAACAGCAGTTTCAGAAAATGGTTTGTTTGCTAGTTTCATGCCCAAACCCATATTTGGTGTACCTGGTTCAGGTTCACACACACATCAAAGTATATTCAATAAAGAAGGTAAAAACATATTTTTTGATTCAGAAGATGATTATCACCTTTCAGAAACAGCCAGACATTTCTTGGCTGGACAACTAAAACATGCTAGAGGTATAGCTGCTGTCACAAATCCGACCGTCAATTCATACAAAAGATTGACCCCTGGGTATGAAGCACCTGTATATATTTGTTGGGCTCGAAAAAATAGATCAGCCCTTGTAAGAGTTCCTGAATATTTTCCTGGAAGAGAAAAGGCTACTCGTTTAGAGGCACGTTGGCCTGATCCATCTATGAACCCATTTCTCGCCTTTTCAGTGATGTTAGAGGCAGGACTAGATGGAATTGAGAATAAATTAGAATTGGCAAATGCTGTAGAGGAAGATGTCTATCATTTCGACGATGCTAAATTAAAGAAATTTTACATAGAAACACTTCCTGGTACTTTGGGTGAGGCAATGGACCTGTTAAAACAAAGTGAAATTGTTAGGAGAGCCTTAGGAGATTATATTGTGAAAAAGCTTCTTGAAGCTGAAAGAGCTCAATGGGAGCCGTACAGAATTCAAGTTCACCAATGGGAACTTGATAGATATTTGGCACATTAAAAATTTTTCAATACTCAAGATTAACAACATAAATATTATTAAACAATAAATTAGCATATGTCTAAGAAATCAACCTGTTGGGAAATCGACGAAAAGTTAGTTGACCATGTCGCTAAAATAGCTAGAGTTAATTTGACTGAACAAGAAATCGAAAAATTTTCTAAACAGTTAGAGAATATATTACAAGCCTTCAAAGAGCTTGATGAAGTCGATACTTCTGGAGTAGAACCTAGTTTTCATCCTCAAGAATTAAAAAATGTTTGGCGGGAAGATAAGGTAAAATCATGGAAATGGGATCCATTGGAAAACACCAAACACAAAGAGAAAAAATACTTTAAAGGACCGAAGATTGTATGAAACAAGATATTCTGAAAAAAGCAAGGGAAATTAATGAGAAGTTTAATGTATTCATTACTATTGCTGATAAGGTTGAAACGAGTGGAAAAGGAAAACTAAGTGGTATAGCGATTTCTGTTAAAGACAACATCTGCACCAAAGGAATGCAATCAACGGCCGGTTCAAGGATTCTTGAAGGTTATATCCCACCTTTTGATGCAAGCGTAGTTGAAAAATGTAGGAAAGAAGGAGCATTCATTATCGGTAAAACTACTGAAGATGAGTTTGGATTTGGTACTTTTTCTATCAACACTGGATTTAATGTTCCTAAAAACCCTTTAGATCCTGAACGTAGTTGTGGTGGAAGTTCAGGTGGAGCCGCAGGATTAACTGTTGCAGTAGATTTTCCACATATCGCAATCGGTGAAAGTACTGGAGGTAGTATATCTTGTCCAGTCGCTTTCTGTGGTGTGGTCGGTCTCACACCTACTTATGGAAGAGTTTCACGTTGGGGATTGATAGATTATGGTAACAGTTTGGATAAGATTGGAACCATTAGTAAGACTGTGAAAGATACTGCTCTACTATTATCAGTGATTAGTGGACCAGATGAATATGATTCGACTGTCTTAAAATTAAAACAAGAAGATTTTACCAAACATTTGAAAGATTCTGTAAAGGGAATTAAGATTGGTATACCAAAGGAATATTTTGGAGAAGGTGTAGATGAAAAGGTTTGTAAACTTGTTTGGAAATCAGTAAAAAAACTAGAAAGTTTGGGAGCTAATTATAAAGAAGTATCTTTACCTCACACCAAGTATGCTCTATCTTCCTACTATATAATAGCTATGGCTGAAGCTTCAACCAACTTGGCTAAGTTATGTGGAATGCGTTATGGATTACATAAACCAATTAAAGGAAATTATGATGAATATTTCTCTGAAGTAAGAAGTCAAGGATTTACTGAAGAAGCAAAAAGAAGAATAATATTGGGTACGTTCACAAGGATGGCTGGTTTTAGGGAAGCTTATTACTTGAAAGCTTTGAAGGTAAGAACAAAAGTCATCCAAGATTTTAAAAAAGCGTTTAAGAATTTTGATGTGCTGATCGCTCCAACAATGCCAGTGGTAGCTCCTAGATTCGATGAAATCGCTAAACTTGAACCAATTCAACATTATACGATGGATATTCTTACTGTTGGACCAAACCTTGCAGGTATCCCGATGATATCTGTTCCTTGTGGACTTGTTGACGAATTACCAGTAGGTTTGCACATAATGGGCGACCATCTTCAGGAAGGTAAGATCATACAGGTCGCTCATACATTCGAGGTGAACAAATGAAAGCTATAATGGGTTTAGAGATCCATGTCCACCTTTTAACTGATAGTAAATTTTTCTGTAGTTGTCCTACTGATTATGAAAATAAAGAACCTAATGAAAACACATGTCCGATTTGTTGTGGATTTCCTGGAAGTAAACCAAAAACAAATAAAAAAGTCATAGATTGTGCTATAATGGTCGCCAAAGCTTTGAATTGTAAAATTAATCCACAGATGTTCTTCTCAAGAAAATCATATTTCTATCCAGATATGCCTAAGAACTTCCAGATAACTCAATATGAAATTCCTTTGGCAACTAAAGGTTATTTGGAAATTACGAACAAGAAAATTGGGATAACAAGAGTACATATGGAGGAAGATCCTGCTAAACTTTTTCATATAGGCGGTGACATACTTTCAGCTAAATATATATTGGCAGATTATAATCGAGCTGGCATACCACTTGTAGAAATAGTAACAGATCCTGATTTCAGAACGACAAAGGAAGTTAGGGAATTCTTAACAAAATTATCTTCGATACTAGAACATTTAGAAGTTTATGACTCAAGTAAAGAAGCTGCTCTAAGGGTTGATGCTAATGTTTCCTTGGAAGGTGGAGAAAGAGTTGAGATTAAAAATATAACTGGATTCAAGAACGTTGAGAGGGGATTGAACTACGAAATGGTAAGACAGGAAAGTGTTAGAAGAATGGGAATGGAAGTTCAGAGAGAAACTAGACATTTTAATGCCGAGACTAGAACAACTACCAGTTTGAGAAAGAAGGAGTTTGAAGAAGATTATGGTTATATTTTTGAACCGGACTTGACGAAGATTGAGATTTCTGATAAATGGTTGAAAGAAATAGAGAAAAAGATGCCTGAATTGCCTGATCAGAGAATCGAGAGGTTAGTCAAAGATTATGGAGTTACGAGATATCAAGCAAGAGTTGTTGTGTACACAGATAAAGCATTAGCAGATTTCTTTGAGGGATGTTGTAAAATTTATAAAAAACCTGTGAACATTATAAAATGGATTATTACTGATCTCCTAAAATCTTTGAATTGGAATAAGATTACGATAAGACAATCAAAAGTTAAACCAAAAACATTCGTGGAATTGTTGAAATTGATCGATAACGGAAAAATAACAGCAAGATTGGGAAAAGAAGTAATCAAAGAATATGTTGCAACTGGCAAATCACCGAAAGAAATCGTTGAGAAGAAAGGGTTGACATTGATAGAAAAGGATAAACTGATCAAAACGATAAAAGAGGTAATTAAAACAAATTCACAAGCTGTTGAGGATTATAAGAAAGGAAAAAAGAAGGCAATGGAATACTTGATCGGTCAGGTTTTGAGAAAGATTAAAGCACGTGCTGATCCTAACAAAATTAGAAAATTGATAGAAAAATCAGTGTAACAATAACCTTAAAAAATTTAGGTTTTATTTGGTTTCTATGGTAAAATTAAAGAAAGAAGTGCTAATTCATCTTGACGGAGATAGAACTAGTGATGCCAAACAACCCCATTATGACTCAAATGATAGACTAGGTCTCCATGGTTTAGGTAACCTGATAAAAAGTGGTAAAGATTTAATTGTAAGGCAATGTTTTGATGAAAGATATAGAGTGGACGATGAATATGGAGACGAAATATTACTTTCAGTAACAATTCCGTTTGATTTAGAAAAGATTCAAAAGGTTTACGAATTTGTAGAAAATCTGAAACATGAGTATTTTAAACTTGTCGGTTATACGATAAGTGCAGGTATTGGTGATTCTTTAACAGATTCGAAACTAGGGTTGTTAAAAGCAAAAGAAAGGTTAAGTACTGATTATAATTTGAAATTATCTAAGGGGTTAATAGAGGAAAAAATATCTAGTACTGAATTTGGCCCTTCACTTAAATATTTTTATTTAGCATTGAAAGATTTTGAAGAAGGTAGGGTTCCTGAGGATATTGGTCCTGTTTTAATATATTTCTATTCAATTTTAAAACATGGAAATACAAATAAAGAAGATGCCTAAATAAAAATCTTAAATAACTATTTTTAATATAATTTGCTAATAAACTGTTATACATAAGCCCGAGTAGCTTAGTAGGTAGATGGATAGGTTTGATAAATTTGATCTTATCCAGTCTAAAGCACCTGGCTGTTAAAGTTTGATGTATAGGAACCAGGGGGTCACAGGTTCGAGTCCTGTCTCGGGCGTTACGGCACAATCGCACATCCCTAAATTTTTAAAATCAGAGGTTTTATTGATTTTATTTAGTAAGAAAAAATGAGATTGTCAAACGTTCGGGTAATTTATAAATAGTATTAAGATAAAATATAGGATACGTTTTTAAGGGATTCTTATGAAAAGAATAATTGTTCCATTGTTGGTTTTAGTTTTGATTAGTTCAGTGGTTCTTGCTGGTTGTCCTTGTAATGATAACTCCGAGAGTAACCCTGCGACAGGAAAAGTAGCTAGTGTTATTGAGTATAATGCGTCTAAAGGTGAGAGAGGTATTCAACCTACATCAACTCCAATGATTCATCAAAGAATTCAACCGATAGCTAAGAACGTAACTGAATTGAGACAAATGGTGCAAGAGAGACAAGAATTAATGAATCAAGAACTCAAAAACTTAACAGTTAATGCTAAACAGATATATCAAAACCAGAACAGAGTAAGATTAGCGGTTCATTCCTTGCTTGCTATGGAAAATTTAACAGGTGGTATTGGTCGTAATGTCTCCCGAATTGCTAGGGAATTCAATAATTCTGTTCAAGCAACTATAAGGGCAGAACAGAGAATAGAGACAAGAAATATGTTAGTAAAATTCTTATTCGGTGGTGATGAAGTAGCTGCAGGGGAGATGGAGCAGGAAATAATTCAAAATCAACAAAGAATTCAGCATCTCAGACAACTAATGAATCAATGTGATTGTGAAGAACAAGTGAGAGCTATGTTGCAAGAGCAAATCCAGAATATGGAGCAGGAACATACTAGATTACAACAATTAGCACAGAATGAAAAGGGAAATAAAGGATTGTTCGGCTGGTTGTGGAAATAATATCTTTTACTGTTATTCAAATGAAGAAAAGTATATAAATATAACACTGTTATATTATATAGCAAAAACAAAATTTGAAATAATATTCTTTCATCATTTAATAGGGGGTGAAAAAATGTTGTCTAAAATACCTATAAACCTTGATAAAGTAAAGAAAGAAAACTTGGACAAAGAGATACTTAGAGTTGGTATAATTGCTGAATTAGATGCTGTGAATCTTTACGAACAACTGGCAGCTATGACTGAAAACAAAAATATTAAGGAAATTCTTTTGGACATAGCGAAAGAAGAAAAGACACACATGGGAGAATTCCAAGCACTATTATTAAAAGAAGACAAAGAGCAAGAAAAAGAATTGGAAGAAGGTAAAAAAGAAGTTGAAGAGTTGTCCGAATAAGAACTTTCTAAATTTATAAAATAAAAATTAAGAGGTGAAGAATATGGTTAAATCTAAGCCTAAGTCAAAACATACGTCTAGGTGTGTATGTGTAGTGTGCGGTTGTTCGCCTTGTAAATGTTGATAGGTGACAAATATGGAAAAGAAATACTATGAATTGCCTCCGTTACCCTTTGGTAGTAAAGATCTTGAACCACATATGTCCGAAGAACAGTTACTTATACACCATGACAAACATCACCAAGGATACGTTGACGGCTCGAACGCAATATTGAAGAAACTTGACAAAGCAAGAAAAGATAATATCGAATTAGATATGAAATCTACTCTAAAGGCATTATCATTCAACATAGGGGGACATGTACTACACTCATTGTTTTGGCCAAATTTAGCACCAACTGGAAAGGGTGGTGGAAAGCCAGGTGGATTATTAGGCGATACTTTAGACAAAGAGTTCGGAAGTTTTGAAAGATTTAAGAAAGAATTTTCGCAAGCAGCAGTTAGCGTGGAAGGTTCTGGATGGGCAGCATTAACTTTCTGTAGAAAAACTAATAGACCGATAATAATGCAGATAGAGAAGCATAACACAAACGTATACCCGATGTTCAAGATTCTAATGGTTCTAGATGTCTGGGAACATGCATACTACCTTGATTATAAGAATCAAAGAACCAAATTTGTTGATGCATTCTGGAACATCGTTAACTGGAATGAAGTAAACAAAAGACTTGAAGAATTATTGAAATAGTTTAATAAAGTTTAGTTTGTAATTAGGTCTCAAGCTAAAATGGTAATGAAAGTAAAAGAACCTCTGCCACAAGAATTTGATTTCATCAAATCCAATCACATAATCTTCACCTATTTTCATTTCGCATCTGAGAAAATACTGACAGAAGAGATGATAAAACGAGAGCTAGGAAGAGCAGGTGATCCAAGGGTCTGAAGCTTCTAACCACAAGATCGGGGGTTTGAATTCCTCCAGGCCCATTGAATTTTGAATTCATTTTAGAATAAACCAGTTATTGTTCCATCGCTCTTTATATCAATATTAAAAGCATTTGGGTTTTTCGATAGACCAGGCATTGTAATCAATTCGCCACTCAATGCAATAATAAATCCTGCTCCTGCAGATACTGTAACTTCCCTTATATGGATTTCAAAATCTTTAGGTCTTCCAAGTAGTTTTGGATTATCTGAAAGGGATTTCTGAGTTTTTGAAATACATATAGGTAGATTTCCCAACCCAATATTCTCCAATCTTTTAATATCTTTTTCTGCTTTCTCAGAATATGTTACACCCGATGCTCCATACATTTCCTTTGAAATAATTTCTGTTTTTTCCTTTATTGATTGATTTAAATCATACAAAAATTTAGGACTTGATTTTTGTCTACATAACTTTATTACTTCTTCGGCCAATTCTATCCCTCCCAAACCACCCTTCTGGAAGAATTCAACAACAAATGCATTTATTCCGAGTTCTTTACATTTTTCAATTACAAAATCTATCTCTTCCTTTGAATCGTTCTTGAATTTATTTATTGCTACCACTACAGGAACCTCGAATTTCAGTACGTTCTCTATGTGTTTTTGGAGGTTACAAAATCCCTCTTTTACAGAGTCTAAATTTTTTTCATTATAATTCTCGGCATGACCGTGCATCCTTAACGCCCTTATAGTTGCAACAATTACAACAGCATTTGGTTTTAACCCAGACATTCTGTAAACAATATCCAAGAACTTCTCACAACCGAGATCTGTACCAAATCCTGTCTCTGTAACAATATAATCAGCTAAACTCAAAGCAATTTTTGTTGCAATCACGGAGGAGGTACCATGGGCTATATTTGCAAAAGGACCTCCATGAACAAATGCAGGTACATGTTCAATGCTCTGAACAAGGTTTGGTTTAATCGCATGTTTTAATATAGTAGTCATTGCTCCCTGCATATTTAGTTGATGAACAGTTACAGGTTCTCCAGAAAGTGAATATCCGACAATTATTTTTCCTAGTTTCTTTTTTAAATCAGCAATGCTCTCTGAAAGACACAGAATTGCCATTACTTCTGATGCAGCAGTTATTGTGAACATATCTTTTCTTGGAATGCATCTATTGTCCCCAGTACAGACATGCACCCCCCTCAGGGACCGATCATTCATGTCCATTGCTCTTTTCCAAGTAATGTTTGTAGGATCCAGATGCAACCTGTTGTCTTGAAAAAGGTAGTTGTCTATTACTGCAGCAAGCAGGTTGTTAGCAGTTTCAACAGCAGGAAGGTCACCGGTGAATCCAAGATTTATGTCTTCCATGGGTAGAACTTGAGAATAACCGCCTCCTGTTGCTCCACCTTTGATTCCAAAAACAGGACCCATACTGGGTTCCCTTAAACATATCATTACCTTCTTTTTCATTTTTGCAAGACTCTGAGCTAATCCGATACTACAAGTTGTCTTTCCTTCTCCTGCTTTTGTAGGAGTCATGGACGTAAAGAGAATGAGTTTTCCTTTCTTCTTTTTTTTAAGTCTTTTTAAGAGGTCGATTGAAATCTTTGCTTTATATTTTCCATACTGTTCTATTTCCGATTCTTTCAAATCCAGTTTCTTTGCTATTTCCATGATTGGAAGTATTTTTGCTTTTTGTGCTATTTTGATTGAACTCTTCATCTATACATCTCGCGAAAAAATATTCATCTTTAGTTTTTTAACAATAAAATTTAATAGGATTAAAATAAGATAAATCAGATAGATAAATTAAACGAGAGGGGTTGTAATGGGATTCTTTAAGGAATTCAATCATCAGTCGATATGAGACAACCATAAAAATCAGCCGTAGATAAGACAGAACAACAAGAAGAAAACTTTAAATAGTAGTTATGATGTATATAAACACTAAAGGTGTTCCTTTGGAATTTGTTAATAGCTTGAATAGGTGTTCGGATTACGCTTGTATTTTTGAGTTAGTTAAAGCAGCAGTTGAAAATACTATTGGTAAGAGAAGAGTGGGTCTTATATTGGGTTTATCAGATTTACCAAATCATGTCGGAGCTTTCCATCAGATGAGTTCTAACTTTATTGTCATGAACAAGAGATTACTAGAAGAAGTTATCAAAACAGGTAATAAAAAATTAATAAATTCATATATATTCCATGTCTTACTCCATGAATACATTCATTCTTTAGGTTATATGAATGAACAAAAAACTCAGATACTAACACATGCTATATCTGAAAAAGTTTTAGGATCAGATCATCCTGCCACTAAAATAGCGTTGGATGGAATAGGTTCTGTCTTTTCTAACATAAGAAGACTCGAACATCACGAATTTAAGGGAATAGAAGAGATTGAGATAGTTGAAGATTTTGAAAAGGATAATCTGAATTATTTTGGCTGATTTCGCCCAGAAAATGACCGAAAAATATATAAATTAGTAGGACCTAATATAAGGAAATCGTCTTTTTTCTTGAGATCTATTTTAAGGTGATAATATGATAACTAAACTTCATAGGATTCGAAAGGAGAAAATGAAGAAATTGAGAAAAGAAAAAAACTTGAAAAAGGTTAGACTTAAGAAGAAACTTAATCCTCGAATAAAACTTGGTCTCATGAAAATGGGTTTTGATGTTAAATATGAAGAGGAAAATTAAGTTTTTCAAGTTAGAATACATAGAAAAATAAAGGCTTGAGATATGGCCAGAGTTAAAACTATTGACAAAAAAACTAAGGAAACCATAATAGGTTTTCAAAAAAATGAAATTACAGAAAATGCTGTTTATAACAATCTTGCTAAAAAGGCGGATAGAAAAAACGCTAAAATTCTTAGGAGAATTGCAAAAGATGAACTTCGTCATTATAATGAATGGAAAGAATTAACACAAATCGATGTCCATCCAAATCAAATAGCTATTCTGAACTATTTAATAATTTCAAAGATTTTTGGATTAACTTTCGCAATAAAGATGATGGAAGCAGGTGAAGAAGTGGCGCAGGAAGTTTATGACGACATATCAAAAAAAATCCCTAAAGCTAAAGAAATATTAAAAGATGAATTAGAGCATGAAAAACTATTGGTAAACATGATAGATGAGGAAAAATTAGGTTATATCAGTTCAATGGTTCTCGGTTTAAGTGATGCTCTTGTTGAATTAACTGGTGCATTAGCAGGATTAACATTCGCACTGCAAGATGCTATGTTGACTGGAACTGTCGGCTTAATAACTGGTATTGCTGCATCTATGTCTATGTCTGCTTCAGAATACTTGTCGCAAAAGTCTGAAGAGGGAAGTAAAAATCCAATCAAAGCCTCATTTTACACAGGAATAGCATATTTGATGACTGTTTTATTCTTGATATTTCCATATTTTATTTTCACTAATTATTACATATCATTCGGAGTTACAATATTGAATGCTATCTTAGTTATACTAATTTTCACATTCTTTGTATCCGTTGTTAGAGAAGTAGAATTTAGAAAAACTTTTTTTGAAATGTTAATGATAAGTTTGGTAGTTGCCTTGATATCTTTTATGATAGGTTGGGTAGCAAGAATTGTCCTTAATGTAGAGATATGATTGATATTATGAATGAAGAATCAATTAAAGAAAAGGTAACAAAGGGTATCGAGCAATTCAACAAGTATAGATCACCAGAAGCAAAAGCAAAATTAATTTCACTAAATAGTAAATCGTTTAAAATAGAATTCACAGGATCCTTCTGCCGTACTTGTGGATTTAATGATTATTTTGATGATTTTAAAATTTTTCTAGAAGAGTTTAAATTGAAAACTAAAATTGGAGAAATAAAAGAAATTGATAAAGGCGCAATAGTAGAATTTTTTCACTAAAAAGTTAATGGTAATTTAATAATGTAACCAATCACTACTGTCATTATTAAGAAAGCTATCGAGAACAATATCAAGAAAAATAATTTTTTTCTATCAGTGCTAATGACGAATAGACCTTCCTTTCTAAGTTTTCTTTTTAGGTCTTTATCTAGTTTTTTAGTTCTGGTCAAAGCTATCGCAATTCCTATGCCGATAATGGTGAATATATTTGAAAGACCAAGCATAGCAAATTTAATCGGTTTATTGAAGGTGAGTTTTCCTGCAATAGCTCCTGAGATTATCGATATCAAGACAATCAAAGAGAACGTAAACATGAATGAATTATTCTCTGTGAATCCATATAACCAGTTTGCATAAACTACTTTAGCGGGTGCACATAGCGCCATAAACAAGTCTTCGCTAAATAGTTTAGAGGGCGATTCTATTTCTATTTTTGTGTATTTTACATCTTGCATACTCATGTCTCCAAAGAAATTGACCAATCCTTCTATGTACAATTGATCTTGGATATAGTAATTTACTCGAGTGTATGGCTTAATCGTTGTTGGGAATTCTGGTGTAACATGGTCAAGGACATAAACAGTTATTGGTATTACCTTACTACCATAGGCACTAGTCGGTACTAATGGATAATAGATTTTATCTGTGGGAAAACTGATGAATATACCTGGTTGCCTGAAGTATCTCCTATATTCACATACTCCGTGTGTATACCATTCAACTTTTGGATTACGGCAAGCAACACAATCATTACTGTATGTATCATCATCAGAACCACAAACTGGGTCATAAAGAGTGTAACATATTGAGGCATTGCGTTGTTCATCTGTACAATAAATTTTATCTTCTTCAGTCGGTGGTGTTACCCAAGAAACAACGAAAGTAAAGTCTTTACCTATGTAACTATCTAGAACAGGAATAGAACCTTTCTGAATATTTAGTCCCTTATCCTGTAAATACTCGTAAAGAGCTGTACCACTCGAAGCAGTAATTATCTCAGTTGTCATACCGTGTTTTTCAAGATGTTCATGTACAACAACCTCACTAGGAGCAGCCTCTTCAGCCAATTTTCCACCCACTGATCTGTATAAATCATAAATTATTGGAACTCCCCTTGAAGGTTCTAAGAAGAGTGGGTATATTTGTGTTGAGCGAGCAGTTTTCATTATTGTATCGATATCAACTTTAGTTTTTTCTACAACATCATATCCATAAAGACGTGGAAATTGATCGACAACATCTATAGCAACATTACTCGGCAAAGCTGATACAGGAAATATCCATACTGCTTCATTAATTCCGCGCATGTTGAAATTTACAGAAATTATCATCTTCTCTAAACCATGTTGGTAATTTATCGCGGCTAGTTGACTATCTTCATCAATCGGTCTCCAGTGATCACGATATGGTTCAATAATCATTCCGTCTGCTAAAACTTGAGAAGGAATTAAAGTCAGAGTCAATAAAAGTATTAAGATTATTTTTTTCATATCTTCACCTCTTTAAATTTTGATTTTTTATAAAAATAAACTACAAATCCTACCCCTGAAATAATGAATAGGATGACAGCCAAATATAGATAGACTGGTTGAGTTGTTAACGTAGTAACAAACTCTCTAACAGTAGTTGTAGTTACATTTAAAAAAGGAGGACCTTTTGCAATTTCTTCAATACCTTCCATAGCTCGTGGTACATAAACAGCGCTTTGTGTGTAGAAATGCCACCCAAAACTTCCGATACTTCCAAGCAAAGCAAATAATGAGGTTGCGAGAATTATAATTAATCTTCGTGTTCTCGTTTTTACAATCCCTTCACCCCTTTCTGTTAAACTATAAAAAACCCATTTTTTACCAGGCGATTCAAGTTTCTTCACCAAACCTACCCTTACAAGTACGTCTAAATGCTCGACAATTGTTGAGCTAGTTTTACCAAGTTTCTTACCAATAAAAGAGGGTGTACGGTCACCTTTAGAAAGCATTTTCAATATATCCATTCTTGTGTCTGTAGATAATACTTTTAACACCTCTCTATCGACGATTGTGACTGGTTCATCACTTGACATAATCTTTTATTCGATAGTCAATAAGAAAAAGGTTGTTGATTTTGTTAGGCGAACGCCGAATCATAGAGTTTTTAACAATTACCTTTTTTAAAATATCAAAACTTAATAAAACTAATGATAAAGCTGATAGAGTCTGTTGAAAAATTGAAGAACAGTAAAGTTAAAGAATTCGTGGACACTCGTATAAAAGAATTCAAAGAAACCGGTAAAGGCTCGAATGATGAAATATTCAATGAACTCTGTTTCTGTATAATGACAGCCAACTTTAATGCTGAGCGCAGCATAAAAATACAGAATGAGATAAAGGATGGTTTCTGTTATTTTACTGAACCCCAACTGATCGATAGACTTGAAACACTAGGTCATCGTTATCCCACTGCAAGGGCAAAATATATAATAGAAGCCAGGAAGCATAAGGATTTCCTTAAACGTACAATGGACATTTTTGAAAACGAGAAAAAATTAAGGGAATGGTTTGTGAAGAAAGTAAAAGGTTTCGGTTACAAAGAGGCCAGCCATTTCCTGAGAAATATAGGTTATGAAAATCTGGCAATAATAGATTTTCACATAATAGATTTACTTGTCAGACACAGATTGATAGAACGTCCCAAGACATTAACGCCGAAAAAATACTTGGAAATCGAGGAAATATTAAAAACTCTCGCAGATAAGTTGAACATAACTCTAGGTGAACTTGATTTATATTTGTGGTATATTGAGACAGGTAAAATTCTAAAATGATTCAATTCTTGTGTGTATTTTATCTAAGACTAACATATTTTATAATAGAAAATGGGGAATTGATCATCCATGATAGTAACAAAGGCTTCTGGTGAAACAGAACAATTCAGAGCAGAAAAAATAAAAAGAACTTGTTTAAGGGCTGGTGGTACACTAGAGCTTGCAGAAAAAATAACAAGAGAAGTTGAAAGAGAATCGTACGATGGAATACCAACAAGAGAAATTCTTCGCATAACTTTAAGGTTATTGAAGAAAGAGATGCCGTATGTTGCTGCAAGATATGACTTAAAAAGCTCTATCTTTAGATTAGGACCTGCTGGTTTTACTTTCGAACATTTCATCTCTGAAATTTTAAGAGAATATGGTTATTGGACAAAAAGGAATCGTATAATTAAAGCTGCTAGTGTTAAACATGAAATCGATGTTATAGCAACAAAAGAGAACAAAAATTACATGATTGAGTGTAAGTATCATAACTTACCTGGAATTTATACTGGATTAAAAGTTGCATTATATACTTATGCCAGATTTCTGGATTTGAGAGATGGTTGGAAACAAGGGTTATGTCAAAAATTCGACCAACCTTGGTTAGTCTGTAACACAAGGTTCTCTCGGGATACGATTAAATATGCAAATAATAAAGGATTGAAACTAATAGGATGGAGATATCCTGTAAAGCAAGGTTTGGAGGTATTAGTAGAAAAAAAGAAACTTTATCCAATAACAATTTTGAGAACATTGGACAGACATTCTCAGAAAAAATTGGCGAACGCTGGTTTGATCTTGGCAATACATTTATTGAGAAAAGATTTAGAAAAACTCAGTGAAATCGCGAAAATTCGATTAAAAAAATTAGAGAAATTTTCCAGAGAAGCAGAAAAAATTTGTGGTTAAATCAACCCCAGAATCAGATAGATTTTTGTTAATTAATCCTTAATTTAAATAGATATTACCGAAAATCTTCAGTGGGCCCGTAGCAGAGTCTGGTTAATTTTAATTCAACATCATTTATTCTTATTATTCTCTTTCAGAGTCATTTCATCTAAAATAAGATAAAGATGTTTCATTATATTGTTACTCAGTGATAAAATCAAAATAAAAATTACATCACAACTAGCAGAAATATGTGGTATTCATACCGGTGATGGATACCTGAGAAACGACGGAAAAAGACGGGAATTAGATATAAGTGGAAATGTAGAAGAAAAACCTTACTATGATCATCATGTCATTCCGTTATTTCAAGAAATTTTTAATATCAAAATTCAGGGTAAATTTTTCCCTTCAAGAAACACTTACGGATTCGTAATAAGAGATAGAAAAATTATTGAATTTATGAATATATTGGGATTCCCATTTGGGAAAAAGACTTCTATAGTTGAAGTGCCTAAAGTAATTTTAAATACTAATGACAAAATTATTAAATCAAGATTCTTAAGAGGACTCTTTGATACTGATGGTTCATTGACTTTTGATAGAAGGCATAAAGGAAAATATATTGAATTTAAAAGAAAATACCATTATTATCCTAGAATTATTTTATCAACCGTTTCCGAGAAATTAAATAAACAGAGTTCTTTATTACTGAAAGACTTGGATATTCATCATACTTTACAAACATGTGAACCAAAGAGTGCAAGTAACACAAGATATAGGATATGGGTGCTTGGTAAGACTCAATTACAAAACTGGATGAAAGTGGTTGGAATCAAGAATATAAGTAAATTAACAAGATACTATATTTGGAAAAAATTTGGTTTTTGCCCGCCTAATACGACTTTAGAAGAGCGAACAATGATTTTAAATAATCAACTTAATCCTAAATCTTTATATGGGCCCGTGAGGTAATGGATAACCTGCGATGCTTCGGTCTTGTCAAATAATCAAGATGACAACGAGGAAACATCGTCATATGGGTTCGAATCCCATCGGGCCCAAAAGCCAATCTCACCATTCATCCTTAGAACCTAAACTTCCTTAAAGTTAAACTCCCATGAATATTAATTAGTGAAGAAATGTTAGTAGGAAGGATAATCGGTAAAACTTCTCCAGAATGGTTTGAGTTTGAAGTCACTGATGTAATTAAGAAAATGGACTTCATAGCAACTAGAGATCCTGAGAGACACTGGGTTCTTGGGAGAATAGAGAGCATCATCCAAGAAAAGAATAAGACTATTGCTAAAGTTTCTGTGATAGGGTACACGGATAAGAGAGGGACTGTTAGGTTACCAAGAATGCCGTTTAAACCAGGTTCATTCATTTACAAAGCAGACGATGGTTTAATAAAAAAGGTACTCAGCTTAAAGACTTCTGGTCTTTACGTAGGTCTTTTAGACGGTTCTGAAAACCTTAGAGTTCATCTTGATCCAAAGATTTTGATAACAAAACACTTAGCCGTCCTAGCCAAATCTGGTTTCGGTAAGTCATACTTTATAGGTGTCTTGTTGGAAGAGTTCATGGAAAACAAGCTTCCTGTCGTTGTCATTGACCCACACGGCGAATATCTTTCTTTAAGGGAACGCAACAAAAAACCAGAAGAGATCAACTACATATCTAGTTTCGGTGTAAAACCCAAGGATTACAAGAAGAACTTACAGATATTCTGTCTAGAAAAAAATCTGATGGAAGGAGCGAAAAAACTCAAGTTCAAGAATAAGCTAAACTACCAAGAAGTCTTCGAGATGTTACCTTTCAAGTTAACATCAAATCAGATGGGTGTTATCTATTCTGCCGTACAAGACATAGGAAAACCAGAATACACGATCGAAGATATCAGAAAACAAGTATACGCATCCAGTAGTAGGGCTAAGTGGGGTACTCTATCCGTATTAGATTTACTGAAATCGACTGGGCTTTTCGATAGCGCCAACTATATCAAACCTTCTGACCTAGTTAAGAAGGATAATCTAAGCATCATCAACTTGAAAGGTGTAGCACCAGACGTTCAGCACCTCGTCGTCTATAAACTCATTAAAGACTTATTCGAGTCGAGAAAAAAAGGAAAGATACCTTTCTTCCTTTTAGTAGTCGAGGAAGCACAAAACTTTTGTCCGGAAAGAGGTTTTGGTGGTGAGGTCATCAGTTCTCAAATACTCAGGACAGTCGCTTCAGAGGGTAGAAAGTTCGGAATGGGTCTTGCAGTCATCAGTCAAAGACCTGCTAGGGTAGATAAGAATGTTCTTTCTCAATGTAATACCCAGGTCTTCCTAAGGGTAACGAATCCTAATGACTTAAGGTCGATAATGGATTCAGTGGAAGGAATAACAAGAGGGATAGAATCGCAGATAAAGGTATTGCCTATAGGAACAGCTGTTGTCGTGGGTGTGATAGATCAACCTTTGATTGTCAACATAAGGATAAGGAAGACAAACCATACTGGAGCTCCTGCGATGATGCCAAAAAAACTCAAAGAAAAGGAGGAGGGCGACCTACTCTATTTCTATCCAAAGCTGTTGGAAGAAGATGTGAAAAAAAATATAATCAAGAAATTCGAGCAATTCAAGCTAATCTATTATCCTCTATGGAGACTGAAATGTAAGTTCCAGACTAAAGAAGGAGAAAAAATTGACAATATATTCGTGGACGGACTATCGAGTGAATTAGTTTTCTCAAGAGATAATGTGTTGGAAAGAACAGATGGATTGGCTAAATTGCTAAGGTTAGATATGAAAAAGAAAGCTGTTTTATTGTATCTATCGACTTATGGCATGTCTACGTTCGAGCAGATATCGAAGCGTTTGAAGATATCTTACGATGATTTGACAGGAATAATGTCCAAATTACAGAAACAGGATATGATATCAAAAGAAGATAGTGAATATGATAGCAACCTTAACTTGAATTTTGAACATATAATAGAGAATCAAATTTCTGAAAATCCTGTCAACTATAAGTATGCTGGTGATTTATTGCCTTTCAAGGTTAAAAAATCTCAGACGAATAAAGTTTTGGATTTATTCAGTCCTGAGGCTGTTGAGAGGAAGATGGTTTATTATCCTTACTGGTTCATTTTTTACGAGGATGGAACTGTTGATGTCATAGATGCATTGACTGGTGAAAAGGATAAGCATTTGATATCTGAAGATATGTTGGATATATCACCTAAATGATTTTTAACCTTTACTTCTTGACAAATTATAAGTATTAAATTAGATATTGTAATTTAGTTGCCCCTGTAGTCTAGCCCGGTCAAGGATACAAGCCTCTCGAGCTTGGGACCCGGGTTCAAATCCCGGCGGGGGCATCTAAATAATAATTAAAAGAATATTCAGAATGGTTGATTTTTATTTTTTTGAAATGTGGAATTCTGGCTAGACTCGTTCCACATATCTCTTTTTATATAAATCTTCTAATAGATATTTTGCATTTACAGAACAATACTCGAATTCCTCTAAATAAGCTCCTGAAGGATTATCTACGAGGTGCATCAAAATTAAAGGTATTGGTATATTCCAAGTAAAATCTTTTGCTCTCTCAAGATATTTCTTTCCACTTTCGGTAATCTTAAATTTAGGTTCTCTTGATTTAAACATAGAATAATCATTGGATGATAAGTTTTTTATTCCTTACTATATTCCAATTTTTTACCATTGAATTGGTTACAAAGAATTTTTAAGTTTAATTATTTAGTTTGAAAATATGAGAATTCAGGGAGAGTTTAATGAAAATAATTATGGAGATGCCTTTATTGATGATATGTTTGCTAGAAGCATTCCTGGACATTATTCTGTGGACACGAATATTATTTTATGTGCTGTTGGTTTCAGAACCTATACTGGGTTAGCAAGGGCATCAATAAATGATATTAAGAAATGGTTAAGTTCTGTTCGAATAAGCGTCTATGCTCCAATTCTTGGAGAATTGATCCGCATAATAAAATACAAAAAAAGATTGGAGAGAATGAGGGAATTTTTGAATAAACCTCCCGTTAGGTTTGTAATACCCCAGATAAAAGGGGGTCAACCAATTAGATACGAATGGGATCTTATTAGAGAAACCGATTCAGATCTTGCTGAAAAATTATTGGGAGAAATGAGAAGAGGTTTAATTAGTGACGAGGATGCTCGGTTTATAGGACTATCTTGGTATGAGGATTCAACTATAGTTTCTTTGGATATGGGAATTAATCAAGTGATTTATAGATTAGCTGATGATTATGTCATTAATTTTCATGATCCTTTGAAAAAACTTCCCTATGAATTCACATCACCTTGGAATAAAAGCGCTAGATATTGATAATTTGAATTAGTTAATCTAAATCTCTATTTCTTCCCCTATTTCCATAACTCTAACTTTATAACCCAATTTTTCAGCATTTATCTTAAATTCCTCTGGGTTTGCCTTTATCTGTGGAAATGTGTTAAAATGCATCGGTATCGCTAAGTCAGGTTTTATGATTTGTAAAGCCTCCACTGCTTCTTCTGAATTCATAGTATAATGTCCCCCGATTGGAACAAAGAAAACATCAATTTTTCCGAGTGACTTAATACCATCCAAGTAAGTATCACCAGGGTGATAAATCCTCTTATCTTCAAATTCTATGACATAGCCCGTTGCATACTTACTCTGATGATGAGATGCTGAGACCATTTGAGCTTTGATATCATCAATAATTTTTATGTCTCCAATTTTCATCGTTACAGGATTTTTACAATTAAATCCAATGGGACAAACCACTCTTAAATCAAAACTAGCAACATCTGAATGGTCAAAGTGCTCATGTGTAACGAATATTAGGTCTGGTTTTCCTTCGTACTTTGGTGCCAAGGGATTATCAGAAAAATATGGGTCTATCAATATAGTCTTTTTATTCTTTATTTCAAAACATGCGTGGCTCAAATATCTGATTTTCATATGAGTCAATAATAATTTGGAATTAAAAAACTTTATTAAAATTAGGAAGTTTTATTGAATTGCATAAGATAAGCATATTTTTAAAAAGTTCTCATAACAAATTAACTGAATATGTCTGTAAAATTCCTCTGTGATCTTTACACACCAGGAGAAGCCAATGTCATAGCCTTTGGTGTTCCTTTAGGCAGAGATTCGAAGAAAGTTTTACGTTCTTTAAGAGAAACTAGCGACTATGTTGAAGTATTCGACATCGATAAAAAAATAAACTTACTGGATGATGCAAGAATTTGTGATGTTGGTAACTTGAAATTAAAGAAATTGGATGAGATCACTACAACGACTAAAAACATGTTAGACGTTAAAAAGATTCCATTGATTCTTGGTGGTGGACATCTTCTGACTCTCTTCACCTTAAAAGCATTCAAAGACGTGAAATTAGTAGTTTTTGATGCACACTGTGATTTGAAGGATGAATTCAAAGATGAGAAAATAATGAGGTTAGATTTCATAAATGGCATCAAGTTTAATCCAAAAGTCAATGATGCAACCTGGTTGAGAAGGGCATGTGAATTCATGGATCCTAAGAATATCTTTCTAATCGGTGTGAGATCTTGTGATGAAGACGAGTTTGATTTCATCGAGAAGAATGGAATTTCCTACGTCACTCCCAATCAGATTAAAAAAGATATTCAGGGAGTAAAAAAAAGATTAAGACAATTCGTTGATGATTCTAAAGTTTACATCAGTGTTGATATAGACGCTTTCGATCCTTCTATTGCTCCTAAAGTAGACCACCCTGAACCTAATGGGTTGTTCCTGAATGAATTCATTGAATTGATGGAAGGTTTCGATAAAAGTGAACTTGCTGGATTAGACTTGACTTGTATCAAAAACTTGAACGATAACCAGAGAACTGAATTTTTAGCTATTAGAGCCATACTTGAAATTCTGAGTTTGTTATCGAGGTAAATTAAATTCTAAAGGCAAACCGATTTTTATTTTATATTCTTCTGTAAAATTTGCATTTACTTCCAGGATATACTTTGCCTTTTGTTTTGGTCTGTAGATTGGACAATTTAATTTACAAGGTTGAGCGTTTTTAACTACATCAACCACATTCTTTTCATTATCAATCCAAATGATATCAATAGGAAAACTCATGTTCATCATCCATATGGTGTGAAATCCATCTTGGTCAAAAACGAACAGCGTACCTTGATTTTCTGGAAGGTATTTCCTCGTCATTAAACCTATGATTCGTTTTAAATGTGTATCAGCTATTTCGGCTTTGATTACAGTATTTCCAATTTTTACGTTAGTATATTTTGCTGGTGATTTTTTGAAATACAAAAATATCAAAAGGATTACAATTCCTACAAAAAAAATTAAATCAAATCTCATTTATATCAATTAAATCTAAATTTTAATACGTTTAAGATTTTAGCATGCAGGGGTAGCCAAGTCAGGTCAACGGCGCAGGACTGAGGCTCCTGTCCCTTAGTGGGTTCCTGAGTTCGAATCTCAGCCCCTGCACTTAATTTGAATCTTCATCTTTTTTAGTGATTTCAGCAGGAGTTTTTGTCCCTCCTTCTCTGAAAGATAGATAAGGAATTAATAAAAGGGCTGCAAATATAACGACAACTAGAATTGCCAAGTTTTCTCTTGTTAATAACTCTTCCCTAATTTTTTCTGTCAGCAGAGTTGTCGTGGTTGTCATTATAGTTGTCACTGTTGTAGTCGTCGTGGTTACATGTAATATAGGGTTATACAAAACTGTCACGTTGATAGGATATTTTTCACTCTGAATGTGATTGTTCCCTATCATTTCCAAGGCTTGTGCCCATACTTTGATGGTATAGGTATCATTTTTCAGGTCTTTACCTGCAAAAACAGATAGATGAATTGACGCTGATTCGTTTGGTTTTATTTCATTACTCCATTTTTCAGGACGAGTCCAGATGTCCATACCAGATGGTTTTTCAAATTTGTAGTCTACTACTACGGATTCATCGTGTAAGTTTTCAGCTTTAAATGCAGTGTCAGTTAAAATTCCTTGTAGGACTGTAATGTTTGGAAAAATGATTTTAAGCTTTATTTTGATGTGTTCCTGAGATAAAGATGATTGTACCATAGCAAGCCATATCAGAGAAAAAGGAATTAAGAATGTTAGAAATTTGGTCATTTTCATGATTAAAAATTATTTTTCCTGAATAAAATATTTCCTAATTTAGGATGGAGCAGTTTCATCTTCAGGATTAGAAAACCCGTCAACAACTTTTAACTTTTCTTGAATACCCTTTAAATCCTTACCAAAGTATCTTTCAAATTCTTTAGTTGTGTATATGGCTCTAGTTCTACCAGCTTTTTCGGTCCTGATGAGTTTCTTTTTTTCAAGTCTCTTTATGTAGTTATAGGCCTTATTTCCTTGAATCTTGATAATTTCAGATTGCAGGATAGGTTGTTTTAAAGCAATTATACTCAAAGTTCTCAAAGACCCTCTCGATATATCGGAATATGTGGTCAAATTCGCAACTTTTTCTAAGAATTGATCCTTTACTTGAAGTTGATATCCCTCAGTCGTCAAAGCCAGTTCTATACCTCGAGAATTAATATCTAATTCTTTTTTAATTTCATTCAATATCTCTTTCAGGGACTTCATCGACTTTATCCCAGAAATTTTAGAGAGTTTATTCAAAGTCAATGGATCTTCTGAGACGAACAGTGCTGCTTCTACTAATGCCTTCTTATCCTTCAACTAAACACCTCATTATACTATTGAAATAGAAACATAAGAAAATTACCATTATACAAGGAATTCGTATAAAATTTAAATAGTTACTCCTTTAAAAGAGAAATAAGTGAAAGTGATGCCATTCCAATCCGAACGCTGAATGTAATTTACCTTTTCTTAGCGCCAATTCTATCTGTTTCTCACTCGAAAATATTGTCTATTCTTTCGTCTAGTTCTAGTATGTGCTATGCACATTAGCAATGTTCTATACTTTTTCGTTTCTAAAAGAACGGAGGTTAATGATTCAGGTGAATAATAAAATGGACGTGAAAAAAAGTTCAATGATAATAATATCAGAAATTGGTAGTCCGCTAGGAATAATTGAAGATGGGGAAATAATAAAACAAGAGGCATACTTGCAAAAAATAGGTTGTTATCAAGTTCCTGTTGGAATGTATCCAGAAATAGATGGAGAAAGGAGGGCTATGATGAAAATACCGGGTGGACCAGAAGCATGGTGGGATATTTTCGGGCTTTATGAAAAAAATAATGAAGAGATGAAAGATATGGGAGTAATTCGGGTCGACGGATATGATGGAACTATGTTAGTTACGATAAAAGGAGAATCATCTGAAATTGAAAATATATCATATAGAGTCGGAAAATACATATTAAAAAAGTTAAATCGTGCAAGTTTTTTTTGACCCCTAGGTTAATTTGAAATAACTAGAAAATTTAATATATGAATAAGAAAATGGTGAAAAAATGTTGAATATAAAGCTCATAAGAGAAAAACCGGAATTAGTGAAGAAAGATTTGAAGAGGAGAAGAGACGAAGAGAAGATTAAATGGGTTGACGAACTTTTGGGTTATGATAAAAAATGGAGAGAATCAATCCAGAAAATAAACAACCTAAGACATAAGAGGAATATCATCACCAAAGAAATAGCACAGCTTAAGAAAAAAGGTAGAGATGTCAAAACTAAGATGAAAGAAGTTAAAGAAATACCAGATAAAATAAAAAAATTAGAAATTCAATCCACAAAATACAAGGAAAAAGTTAATTCTATCTTGATGAGACTTCCAAACATTCTTCACGAATCTGTTCCTTATGGTAAGGATGATACTGAAAACGTTGTCATCAGAACTTGGGGCAAACTACCAGAGTTCGATTTTAAACCAAAAAATCACTTGGAAATCGCTCTTGATTTAGGGTTAATAGATGTGGAAAGGGCAGGAAAAGTTTCGGGAGCAGGTTTTGTCTACTTAAAGAAAGAGTTAGTCTTACTAGATTTAGCTATACAGAGGTTTGCGATTCAACATTTGATGAACAAAGGCTATACTCTCATCGAACCTCCGTTTATGATCAGAAGAAAACCTTACGAGGGCGTAACTGATTTATCTGATTTTGAAATGGTAACTTACAAAGTTGAGAATGAAGATCTCTATTTAATTGCCACTTCTGAGCATCCTATGGGTACGATGTTCATGGACGAAATTCTAGATAAAAAGGACTTACCTATAAAATTCGTTGGTGTAAGTGCCTGTTTCAGAAAAGAAATCGGGACCCACGGAAAATACACAAAGGGTTTGTTCAGGATGCATCAATTCAACAAAATCGAACAGTTTATTTTTTCCTCACCAGAACAATCATGGAAATTTCATGAGGAACTCCAGGGAAATAGTGAAGAATTATACCAAGCTTTAGGGTTGCATTACAGAGTAGTTAATGTTTGTACAGGAGACATCGGTTCGATAGCAGCAAAAAAATACGACACAGAAGCTTGGATGGTCGATGGTAAATTCAGGGAAGTTGGTTCAAACTCTAATTGTACTGATTATCAAGCAAGAAGGTTGAATACAAGATTTAGAGAGAAGGAAGGCCAAGCCCCTGTTGGATTTGTACATACTCTAAACAATACTGCTCTTGCTACTAGTAGGACTATGATAGCAATTCTTGAACAGTTTCAACAAAAAGATGGATCTGTTGTTATACCAAAAGTTTTAAGACCGTTTATGAATGGAATAGAAATATTGACAAAAAAATAATGGATTTCTATTTGATCGAAAAACGCGTCAAATATTTATCTCTAATTTTCGAAAATCAATGTATTATAATTTTTGGCGAGAACGGGGAATTTAATTAAATTTTAGAGTTGAACCAGATGACAAGCAGTGCAATACTTAAGGAGGTTTTAGACATAAAATCATCTAGTCCTCTCGATTACGAACCCAATCTATATAACTTAGTCGAAATTTTTGATACAGATGTATTTTTTGAATCCGGAAGCACTTTAGCAACCCACCTAAATAAAGAAATTACAAATTCTGATCAACGAGAATTATCTGGTTATGTTATTATTCTTGGGGAATTATCAAAAAAATTATCTGATTGTTTATGGGATCTTTCAAGAATAGGTCAATATTATAATCATAGACGAGATTGTAGAGATGAAATGAAAAAAATAAAGAAATGGTATGCAGAAGCTTTTAATTTTAAAGATTCTATTGAAAGATGTGTCCAGAATTTACAGAATGGACGATATAAAAGAAAAAAATTTACTAAACAGATAGAAAAAGCAAGACTTCGATTCCAACCTACGTTTGAAGAATTATATGGTTTGTTCTTTGGGGTTTAACCTACTAATCCGATCATCCAAAGAACTCCATCGCCCAACAAAATAGTAAATGCTAAAGCCAATGGAAAAGCAGGTGCAAACCTTACTCCTTCCTTTATCCATATATATTTTTTCTTGGACCCTTTGATCTTTTTCAACTCTTTCTCTGTAATTCCTTCCCAGATTTTATAATCTACAGGCACATCTCCTATCTTTAACTTTGATATCGGTATCCTCTTCTTGAAGCCAACATTCTCTACAGTCTTAACAAATTTCCACAAGATGAAGAGTCCCGAAAAAACTAAAATTATCATGATTCCGAAAGCCATCGCATCAATAACGAGAAATGTATGATAATATCTAGTGAGAATGATGCTAGATATGAATAGAAAAGCAACCAAAGCGAAATTTATTATCAAAATCGCTCTAGAATTAGCTCTCAAATCTTTCAAGAAAACATCCCATACCCTTTTGTTCACGATTGACATGGTTAGAGCATATACAATCATATAAATAGCTCCAACAAAAAACACGTTGAAGAACAGACTTACAGGAAAAGGGAAGAATAAAGAAATTTTAAATTGGGGAGGTAACTGTGGTAAAAGAAAACCTATACCAGAAAGTAACTTAGCATCTCCTCCCCCCCACTGTCCCATAAAATACATCAAAAAACCAACCCCAAGGAAGGATAGCCCAACTATAATAGAAAGAAGAAAAGGCCAATAACTCCAAGCAAGGTAAGATTCAATCAAGTTCCCTACGATACCAATACCTATCATGACATAAGGAATCTCATCTGGAATTTCAGTTGTTTTTAAATCATGAATAGATGCTAAACCAGACCCAATGAATGCAACTAAAAGAAGAATAATTCCCAACATTCAATCTAACTATATTTTTTGAATCCGAGTTTTTTAGCAATTTCTCTCCAGCATTGCCTGCAATAGTTAAGACCATACTTTCTGATTACGCCGCCATGTCTTCCACACTTTCTGCATTTAACTGCTCCTTTTCCAAAGGTTTTCTTCTTGTTAACCACCAACATCCCCGAATATTTCCAGAATATGAACATCGTCTTCAAAGTCTTTAATCGATATCTGTTCAAAAACTCGTTCGTATACTTTCTCAAAACTCTCTCCCATCGATGCTTTCGTAAAAATAATGCCACTCAATTTACTGGTCATCTCAAATATCCAAAAATTAACCCCCTCCAACTATCCTCACCCCAAAATTTTTTTTCAACCATTGTATTGTTTCATCTTTAGTTATTAAATGTTTTTTCCCTATTCTCGATTTTTTAATTCTTCTTCTTTTAATCCTGAAGCCAGGTCTCTCCAAGGTTACACTAACATCCAAACCTATTACCCCTATATCAGGATCATATTTTACATTAGGTAAATCGATATACTCTTTTATTCCTATAGAGAAATTACCATCATTAATTTGTCCTTCTTTCAATTCTTTATCTACAACAGAAAAAACATCTTTCAAGAATTTTTCCGCTCTATCTTTTCTTAAAGTTACTTTTGCACCTATTGGTTTTTTTTGTGCCATTCCGAACTTAGTTCTCTTATGTGTTTTAGTGATAATTGGCTTCTGTCCAGATACCATGTTCAAGAGTTTCACGGCTCTCTTTAGTTTATCTTGATCGCTTCCACAACCCATATTCAAAGTGACTTTTTCAACTCTTATTTCTCTCATTGGATTTTCCTTCATGCTACCACTTTTATCTCTGGTTTAGTCTTGCCAACGACAAAAACATAATTCTTTATTGCTTCAAATTCTTTCTCTTTCTTTTTGCAGATGACTTTATTTGGTTGTCTACCTCTTGTCTTTATAATCTCTTTTATCTTTACGATATCTCCTATATTCTGACCACCGATGATAATCGTTGTTGAACCTTTCTCCATCTTGATATGTTTTTTTATTTTTTGGCCGGGTGTTTCTATGAGAAGAGAATCACCAGTTTTATACGAATCTTTCTTAGCCTTTTCTTTTACAAGGATATTTTTTCCATCATGTAGGTTCAATTGAAGAAAACCATTCTTTACCAATGTTTTTCCTTCTATACGACATAACTTCAATCCAGATTCATTCTTTGGGATTTCTATCAGAGTTAAGCCGTTTTTAGCAGGAACTATACGATATTGTTTTTTTAGCTTAGGGACTGTTATGACATCAAATAACCCAACAGGATATTTATGGTCTAACCTCGGTTTTCCGTCGACCAGTATTTCTTTGGCTTTGATAATTTTTCTCGCTTCCTTCCCAGTATCTGCCAATTTCAGAATGTCTCTAACGATGATGAGTAAAGGAATAGACTCAAATTTTTTATGAGGACCCGGACTTGGTTTTACTATCCATTTCTTTTCCTTTCTTGGCACTCTCCAGAACTTTGGTGCCAACAGTCTTTTTAGGTGTTTTGACATGTTTTTCCTCCTTCTTTACAGTTCTAGTTAAAGCATTTAATCTTTTTTTATCATCAAGATTTAAATTGATGATTTTTAAGTTACTTGGATGAATTGGGACTTGAACTTCTGAGCCATCTACTTTCTTTCTTGTTATACCATCAATGTAAACTTTTATTTTCTTCAAATCTATTTTACTTACTTTACCAGCGTTTTTCTTAAATCCTCCTCTCATTATTTCTACTTCATCTCCCTTTCTGATAGGAAAGGATCTCCTACTATACTTTTGTATCAGTTCCTTCGATAAGTGAACAGAAAGGAATTTGTGTCTGACGTGTAGAGGGGCATGATAAACATACTTTCTCTGTTTTCTTGGTTGTTTAGACGATTTCCAATGTTTTGACCAGAGTTTCATTTAGACCACTACACTCGCAATTTTACCTACCGACAAGAATCTTTCAGTAACTTCTTTAGCAATAGGGCCTTTTATCTGGGAACCAACAGGCTCATCTTTTGGGTTCACAAGAATGGCTGCATTATCTTCGAATTGAACCCTTAAACCATTAGGTCTTCTAAACTCTTTTTTTTGTCTGACGATAATAGCGTCAACAACTTGTTTTCTCCATTTAACAGTTCCCGCTCTCACCGAACATTTGATTTTATCAGCAATTCCTGCAGATGCTCTCCTTCTTCTCCTACCTTTGTAACCAAAGACTGAAATAACATTCAATTTCTTTGCACCGGTGTTGTCTGTACAATTTATTATTGATCCAACTGTAATGCCTTTAGTTATCTTTGATTTGATTGCTTTCACTCAGGCACCTTTTCTATTATAACAAAATGTTTTGTTTTACTCAACCGTCTACATTCAGCTATCTTGACCTTATCACCCTTCTTCGCATTTATACATTCAGGATTGTGAGCAGCAATTCTTTTTCTTCTCCTTTCATACCTTTCATACTTTGGGATAAAATGAAGATAATTTCTCTCAACGATGACAGATCTTGACATTTTATCTGATACTACAATTCCCTCTAGAATATTCCCCCTCACACTAAGTTTTCCATGGAAAGGACATTTTTCATCGTTACATTCCCTTTCTGGGGGGTTCACATCGTATCCAATATCTCTTGATTTTTTTACAACTTTACCCATTTCTACCATCTCGGTAACTTCTTTTTAATCCTATCTTCAGGTCTGCCTATTAATACTTTTCCATCGACCTGAACTTTCTTTCCATTTGGTAGCGTGAATATAAATACTGATATGTTTTTTGGTATAGTTTTTTCTTTTCCATCTTTTGTTTCTATTTTTAACGTATTATAAGTCTCGTATACAACTCTTCCTTCAAGGCCTTTTTGTGCAGGGTTAGTACTATTCTTTACTAAAACCATTAGACCACAAAGTTCGTGTCTCACAATATTTTTTTCGTTAATAGACATTTTCTCTATTATAATAAGTAACAGTTTTAAAATTTATTCCATTTCGATCTCTTCAAAGTTGCAGATGAACGATAAAAAACTTCAAGAAACTTCTATCTGTTTCTCATCAAACCCAAATTCTTTGAGTAATTCTTTTACCCTTGCTTTATGGTTTCCTTGTAACTCAACTCTACCTTCCTTGAAAGTTCCACCACAGGCCAATTTTCTCTTTAATTGCTTGGAAATAGACTTTCCAGATTTTTTATCTAAACCCTCAATTATTGTCATTGATTTTCTGAATCTTCTCTCCACAGTATAAACCTTTATCAACTTGGCTTCTGCCTCTATTACTGTACATACACAAAGAGACTTGGGTAATCCGCACTTTGGGCAGACTTCTTCAACCAATACTTTTTCCTCCTTTTATTTTAAAGAATGATACTAAAGGAATAGTTTTTACTAAATACAACAAAAAATATTTTAATCCAATCAAAATTTCATTCATTTATTTCTCTTTCCCTCTTTATTGTCAATATTCTGGCTATATCTCTCCTCATTATTTTTATCTTTCCAGGGTTTTTAATATTTCCTCCCATCTCTTTGTTACCCATTTCCTTCATCAATTCTAATTTAATTTCACCTAATCTTTTTTCTAGGTCTTCATCATTCAGTTTTCTCAGGTCCTTTATCTTCAACTTCCTCGCCTTTTATCTCTTTTAATGCCATTGAAACGTCTTCTGGGATATCTTTCATTATACTAACCTGAACACCGATTGTACCAAGTTTTACAGTAGCAATAGCCTTGCCTCTATCTAACACATTATCAGCATAATATCCAGAATGCTTGATGTAACCATCTTTGAATTTTTGAGATCTCCCCCTTTGTCCACCCATTTTACCAGCTATTTTAATCTCAACACCTATTGCACCCGCTCTCATAATCTCCTTCAAATAGTAATTTGCAATCTTCTTGTAAAACCCACCCCTCTCCAAACTTTTCGCTATTTTTCCAGCAACGATTTGGGAATCCAAGAAAGGATTCTCGATTTCCCTCACGTCTACCATAGGATTTTCGAGTTCAAACTTCTTCTCTATTTGTTCAGTGATCTCTTTTATTCTAGAACCAGATCTACCTATGACTAAGCCCGGTCTGTTTGCATGCACTATAATTCTCGTTCCTAAAGGTGTCCTCTGAATATCTATGTGACTATAACCAGCTCTATCGAACTTATTCTTTAGAAATTCTTCTATCTGTGCTTCTTTCATTCCCTCCTTGATAAAATATTTTTCCACTGACATTACCTCTCTTCCAGGGTTATCTTTAATTGACAGATTTTTGCTCTTTTACCCCTATGACTCCACCTACTCTTCGGTAACATAAACTTAAAAGACTGATTTGCTGTCGCTTCCTTGATGAAGAGTTTTTCTGTATCCAATTCTATTGAATCGGCATTATTCTCTGCTTGTTCTATTAAATCCAATATTTCTTTCGAAGTTCCAGTGTAATATTTTCCATCTATATTTCTCTTTTGGTTTATCAAATCATTCAACAGAGCTTTCGCTTTCTTAACTGGTTTGTTCCTTATATTCTTAAAAATTTTTACAGAGTCTTTCAGAGAAACTCGCGCCATTGGTCTCGATGCTGTTACTGTCTTCATGGTACTCATCATTTCAAGGGGATATGCTTACTACCGCGAGTTGCTCCCGCACCAGGAGAAGAATGCATGACTCTTTGTCTTGTTAAAGAAAATTCACCCAGTCTATGACCGAGCATTTCAGGAGTAATAGTCACATGCTTAAATTCCTTGCCGTTATAAACACCCAACTTCACATCTACCATTTCCGGTAATATTACCATATCTCTTTCGTGTGTTTTGTGGAATTCTTCTCGATCTTTTTTAATTTCTTCTAAAAGTTTTTTCTGTCTTTCTGATAATCCTCTCAATAATGACCTTCTTTCTCTACTGGGCAATAATCTAGAGAACTCTTCCAAACTCATACTCTTCAGTTCTTCTAAAGTTTTACCCTTGTATTTGAATATTCTTGCCATAATTATCGCTTCTTTTTACCCATTCTTCTAGGTGCTATCGCCCCAACTTTTCGACCAGGTGGTGCATGTCTTGAAACAGATTTAGGAATACCTGGTTTTGTTTTTCCACCGAAGGGATGGTCGACAGGATTCATAGCGACTCCTTTTGTTATTGGGTATAGCTTGCCTCTCGCTTTCATTGCATGCGATTTTATCCCAGCCTTAACCCATGGTTTTTCCTTTCTTCCACCCCCTGCAGGTACACCTACAGTCGCGAGACATTTTTTGTTTAATTCCTTTACTTTTCCTGAAGAAAATTTGACTCTAATTTTATCCTTTACTTTTCCCATCAAGATAGCAAAACTACCCGAGCTTCGGCAGATTTTAGGTCCTGATCCAGGGAAAGTCTCGACTCCGAATATCTTAGTTCCTTCAGGGATCTTGTTAAGGGGTAAAACACTGCCGATGTCAAAACCTGACCAATAGTTTATCACATCACCCACTTTCAAACCTTCAGAAGCAATATGCAATCTTTTTGTTCCATCAGGAAATTCTACAATTGCCAGAGGGGCATTATGACCAGGATCATGTATGATATCGATGACTAAACCTACAGAAATATCTTTAGATAGATTATATTCTACCTTTCCCTTGTACCTGTGAGAGGGAGTTCTATATCTTGGGCCTCCTTTACCTCTCGCCCTTGCGATTATTCTCTTTCCCATTTTTTACACCCATGAATTACTAATTCCTCTTGATTTATATTATTTAAATTTATTTCTTTTAAAGGAAAAAAGTTGGTATAAAAGCCGTGAGCATTAATTTATATCATCCCTAATTTAACAGCAACATCAGCCGCAGAATATTCTTTCTCAAGCTTAATAAACGCCTTCTTCTTGCCTTCTCTTGTGATCATAGTATTAATCTTGTCAACTTTAACTTTGAAAACTTCTTCAAACGCTTTCTTAATATCTTCTTTCTTATATTTTCTATCCACGATAAATACCAGTTTATTCTCTTTCTCGACTAAACTAATACTCTTTTCTGTCATATGCGGAAATTTTAAAATTTTATAAGGATCCATATTAACCACTCAGTTTTTCTATAGAAGATTTTGACCAGATAGTCAAACGACCTAGACTCGACCCGGGAGTTAAATCTTCGATTGAAACGTCCCCAAAATTACGAACATCAACACCTGGTAAGTTCTTGCATGCGTTTACGATCCCTTCATCCTTGGCAACCACAATCAAAGGTCCAATTTTTCTTTTATATTTTCTACCTCTCATTTTTCCCTTCCCTGCTCTAATTTTTTTCTCTTTTGATCTGTTTAATTCGTCTTCAAGGCCTATGGAAATGAGTAAGTTTTTAACATCTTTTGTTTTTTTGATAGATTCGATATCTTTAATGACTAATGGTAATTCTTTAATTTTCTCAATCTTATGTCCTCTTTTCTTTACTACTTCTTTATTTCCAGTTGCAGAAATAGCAGATTTAAAAGCCAATTCCATCTCTTTTTTGTTTATTTTCTGATGCCAATTCTTCTCAACTTTTGGTGGGTGTGCTCTCCTACCTTTCACTGAACGCGGAACTCTTCTCACTCTCCAAGATAAGAAAGGAGTACCTCCGTGTAACCTTGGTAATCTAGACATATCTCTCATCATCATAGTATATCTTATTCTCCTCCTACCATGATAATGAGCAGAAGTTCTTAGCCCAGCCAATACATCAGAACCATATGGTTGTCTTTTAATACTCTGTAAGGCTAGAAAAGCTCTCTTGATTAAATCTGGCCTAAGTTGTTGTTCGAAGACTCGTGGTAATTCTATTTTTTCTACGGGATTTCCTTTAAAATCGATAACACTAACTTTCATGATTAACACCTATGGTTTTGTAGATAAAGTCTTAATTTCTGTTGGTACAATAGGAACTCTGTAAGGTCTTATAGCCGACCTCAACCTTATGATTCTTTTTCTTGGTCCAGGTAATGAACCTTCTATTAAAACATAACCACCTTTTATTATTCCATAATTGACAAAACCTGATTTTGGAGTGATTTCTTCTCCGTTTTCACCTATTTTTAATATTCTCTTGGTGTATTCTGTTCTTTTTTGGAAACCCATCTGTCCTGACATTGGGATGGTCCACAATACACGACGAGGTGTTTCTGAGCCTAATGTACCAACGTGTCTCCTCTTTCCGGCTGCCTTTCTCGTTTGTATCTTTACTCCAAACCTTTTGACAGGACCTTGTGTTCCCTTACCTTTTGTTACTGCTACAACATCTATGAATTCTCCTTCCTTGAAAATATCTTTGATGTTGATTTCTTTACCTATTAAATCTTTAGAATAATTCCATTTCTCTTGGATGTTTGAACCTCCGATCTCTATTTCAAATATTTCTGGATTCTTTTTTCCGATTCCTGATTTTCTTGGTTGGGTTTTTACGACTATCCTGACTTTCTTGATTTTATCCAATTCTTTCTCGATGGACTTTATTACATTCTCTTTATTGTATTTACCGATTATGAGTTTTCTGTTAAGGTCTTTATCCTCTTTAATTTTTTCGTCAAAAACTTCGTTTGAAGCAGTTAAACCGTTCGATGTTTGTTTGTACACTCTCACACTCAGAACTTTTAGTGGGGGGCAATCAAGAACTGTAACAGGAACTGAGATTTCTTCTCCTTTTGTCGGAGAGTTTTTTTTCGTGTCTATGATGATGACATGAATCATTCCAGCTTTGTAAGCTGCGAAACCCAAAATCTTTGTTTTGTCTGATTCAGGCCAAGAACTAACTCTAGGATAGATTCTTTTCGCTCTCTTTCTAGGCCAAAACGCTAAAGAGCCTGCTCTTGGTTTACTGTATCTTACCATTTAAACCACTCTAAAAGTATGGATTATCTCATTTATTAATAATACTATCTTTAAATTCTTTCTCTTAAAGATTATTGACCAAAAATTTTCATAACAATAATATTTTAACTCTCAATTGTCAGTAGATAAATATGGTAGATGAATGCATATTTTGTAAGATTGTCTTGAAAGAAACTCCTGCTGAAATTGTATATGAAGATAAGGATACTGTTGCGTTCTTAGATATTAACCCTAGGAGTAAGGGTATGTGTATCGTTGCTTCAAAAAAACATTTTACTGACTTCGATGAAAACATTGAACTCGCAAGCAAGTTGTTTGACAAGGCTTTAATAGTCGGAGAAAAAATAAAGAAATCGTTGAGTCCTTTATCAGTGTCATTCTCAATAATGCCAGCACAAGTTCCTCACTTCCATATTCGTGTGTATCCAGTCTACAAGGATCAAGTTCCATTATTTGAGAATAAACCGATAGAAATATCAAAAGAAGAATTGAATTCACTCGCCAATAAGATAAGGTCTGCAATAGTAGAATGGAAGGGTAGAGAAACAAAAAAAGTTGAAGAAAAACCCAAAGAAGAACCAAAGAAGGAAAGAAGTGAGGAAGACGTATATTGGATGAAGAGAGAAATGGATGTGGGATAAAAAAAATTCTCTCAAAGTCTTTATAAAATAACGAATTTAAAGTCCTATGATTTTATTATATTTTCATGCGGTTGTAGTCCAGTCTGGTTAATTTTTAGCCAAGAGACCCTGGCCTTCCAAGCCAGTGACCCGGGTTCAAATCCCGGCAACCGCATATTAAAATTCAAGTAAACGTTCCAAAAATTAGATCCACCAAAGACCAGTAAACATACATGATCATTATCACAAGAATTATCGCCACAACTATCATCGCTATAGTTTTTGGGTTCATGATTTAATTTTAGGAATATTTCTATTAAAACTAAAACCTTAATAAACTTTACTGGACAAATCTATGTATTGTTTGTGGTACTATGAGACATGACACATTAGCAGATGTTTTATCAGCTATAAAGAACGCTGAAAGAGTTGGGAATAAGGAGTGCATTACTCCAGCCTCTAATCTAGTGAGAGAAGTGTTAAAAGTAATGCAGAAAAGGGGTTTTATAGGAGTTTTTGAATTCATCGACGATGGTAGGTCAGGAAAATTCAAAGTTCAACTAAAGAACAGAGTTAACGATTGTAACGTAATAAAACCCAGATATTCAGTGAAACTGGGAGAATTTGAAAAGTGGGAAAAAAGGTTCCTACCTGCTAGAGGCTTTGGTATACTCCTAATTTCCACGACTAAGGGTGTGATGACCCATGAAGAGGCAAATAAAGAACGATTAGGTGGCAAGCTTTTAGCATACGTTTTCTAGTGATGAAAATGGAAAATGAATTGGTTATACCTGAAAATGTGACAATAGAAATAGATAATAAACAAGTAAAGGTCTCAGGTCCAAAAGGAGAATTGAAGAGAGTTTTTAAATATTTTCATGATATCAAGATTGAAAAGAAAGATAACAAACTAGTCGTATCCTCTCCTTCTGACAGGAAAAAAGTCAGGGCAATGGCAGGAACAATCATCGCCCATGTGAGAAACATGATAAAAGGCGTTACAGATGGATACACTTTCAAGATGAGAATCGTTTATTCACACTTCCCCGTTACTATTAAAGTTGAGGGAGATAAATTCTTAATCAACAATTTCCTGGGAGAAAATGTACCTAGAGTTGCGAAAATAATAGGAGATACTAAAATTGAAATCAAAGGGCAGGACATATTCCTTACTGGAACTGATAAAGAAGCTGTTGGACAAACTTGCGGTAATATAGAACAAGCATGTAGGATAAGCAAGTATGATAGAAGAGTTTTCCAAGATGGTATATACATAGTTGAAAAAGGATAGTTTATTTGAAAGGTGAATAAAATGGTTAATCCGAGAAAAAAACCAAAATTCTTGAGACAAGGAGCAAAATATCTTAAAAAAGTAAAGGAGAACTGGAGGAGACCAAAAGGATTACATTCCAAATTAAAGGTCAAGAAAAAATCTAAAGGACCTATGCCTGAGGTAGGATACCGAGCTCCTAAATCCTCAAGAGGATTACATCCATCGGGTTTTAAAGAAGTTTTGATACAAAATTTCAATGACCTAAAAAAGATTGATAATATAACTGAAGCCGGGAGAATATCGAGTAAAATCGGGATGAAAAAAAGAAAACTTATAATAGAAAAAGCCAAGGAGTTTAAAATTAAAATTCTGAATCCTTAATTTATTTTTAACTAGAAGTTCGCTTAACTAAATATTTATAAGCTTCATCCACAAACTGTATCTATTGTGATTTCAATGGGAGGGCTAACATTACAGAGGAAATTAGCAGCCGATATTTTGAAAGTCGGCGAGTCTCGAATAGTCATGGATCCAGAACATCTAGAAGATATAAAGAATGCTATAACAAGGGCCGACATAAGAAAGATGATTTCTCATGGCTACATGAAAGTTAAACCAAGCAAGATAAAGAAGCCAGATATGTATCCTAAAAAAAGAAAAAAAGGACCTGGTAGAAGAAAGGGCTCTTCATATGCAAGATTAACAAAAAAGAGGAAATGGATAAACACTATCAGACCTCTGAGAAGAATGTTGAAAGAACTAAGGGACAACGGGACTATCGATAGTAACACGTACAGAAAAATTTACATGTTAGTAAAGAGTGGTGCGTTCAGGAGTAGATCACACTTGAAGTTGCATCTAAAAAAAAGAGGATTTTTACATGAAGAAGGGGCCTAGGTATAGAATTCCATTCAAGCGAAGGAAAACAGAAAAGACAGATTACAGGAAGAGGTTGAAGTTACTCACATCTAAAAAATTGAGGTTGGTTGTGAGAAGATCCTTAAAACATGTTAGGGCACAAATCATCGATTATGATATTAAAGGCGACAAGATATTAGTTTCCGCTTCCTCACAAGACTTGAAAAAATTTGGTTGGAATGGCTCTGCGAATACGCCATCTGCCTATCTTGTAGGACTCTTAATCGGAAAAAGAGCTTTGAAAAAGAATATCAAATCGGCTATATTCGATATAGGATTATGTAAGAGTGTGAAAGGATCTAAAATCTACGCTGTGTTGAAAGGTGCATTGGATGGTGGTTTATCGATTCCCCATTCTCCTGAAGTCTTTCCATCTGAAGATAGAATAAGAGGAAATCACATAATAGAGTATGCACAAAAACTTAAAAAAGATACAAAAAAATACAAAAAACAATTTACGATTTCAAAACCTGAAAAATTACCTGAAATGTTTGAAGAAGTGAAGTCTAAAATAATCAAAGGTTAATTGCATGGGTAAGAAAGTAGAAAAAAAACTAAAAAAGAAGGTTAAGAAAAAGGTTTCAAAGAAAACTGAGAAGAAATTAAAGAAAAAAATTGAAAGGCCGAAGAAAATACCCGAGAAACCAAAAGAGGTTGCCAAGGTAAAAAAAGAATTAGTTGGGTGGATACCAAGGACAAAACTTGGAAAAGCAGTCATGAGAGGGGAGATAAAAGATATAAACGAGATACTAGACAAAGGAATTAAGATAAAAGAACCTGAGATCGTCGATGCACTCATCTCAAACTTGGAGAACGAACTCGTGTTTATCGGTGGTAGACCTGGAAAGGGTGGTGGGATTGAAAGAACTCCTATACGAATTTCTGCCAAGATGCACAGGTCAGGGAGGAGGTATAGCTCTACAGCATTTGCAATCGTTGGGAATAGAGATGGTATAGTTGGTGTAGCGAAGGGTAGAGGAAAGGAAAGTGTTCACGCGATCAGGAAGGCGGTTGAGAAGGCAAAATTGAACATAATAAAAGTTTCTAGAGGTTGTGGTTCATGGGAATGTGAGTGTGGTGAACCTCATTCAATTCCTTTCAAGACACAAGGAAAATCTGGATCTGTTAGGGTCACTCTGATGCCCGCACCAAAAGGTGTTGGTTTGGTAGTTGATGATGAAAGCAAGAAGATACTCCAGCTGGCAGGAATAAAGGATATCTGGAGTAGAACCCTGGGTGATACAGGAACAAGGTTTAATCTTATTAAAGCTGTTTTCTATGCTCTTAAGAATTTACATACCTACAGAACTAGTAAGTAGATTAAAGATAATCTTTCAACAAATTCATACTTTTGATCACATCATCTCTGGTCATTAATTCTAAGATTATAATTTCTTCGTAACCAATATCTATCAATTTATTCAAAAATCTTGTATAATTCAATTCCCCACTTCCGATAGCATAATGATAATCTTCTCTTCCTTTGAATCCATCAACCAAGTGGACGTGTTTAATTTTTTTCTGGAATCTATCTATGAAAACAACAGGATCTATACCAGCAGTTATAGCATGAGCTGTATCTAAGGTTAAGAAAACTCCCTTTTTAATGAAATAATCGAATTCATCTGGTTTTCTAAAAAAAGGTGCTCCAAAAGGTAGATTTTCCAGACATACTTCTAAGCCAAGTTTTTTGGAAAAAGAAATTAATTCATTGACACTGTCTTTACAAATTTTTCTTACTACTTCTGGGAATAAACCATAAAAGTATGGGGATGAACCAAAAGAGCCAGGGTGCAACACGAGTTTTTTAGCTCCTATATATTTAGCTATTTTAACGTTTTTCTTTGTTTCTTCAATCGATTTTTCTCTCACCGCCTTTTCATAGGCAGATATGTTAATTTCCCATGAAGGTAAATGAAATACAATTTCATCGAAATCCTTGAGTCTTTCCTTAATATCATCTTTGATCATATTAAGAACTTCTGAATTGAACGGACCGAATGAATCAATCTCGACAAATTTGAATTCATGTTTCACTGAGAATTTTGACAGGGTATCGACGAGGTTTAGGTAAACTTTGTCTACCCTCTCTACTTTTTGCCACAGCTCATTAAACTCTCTAAACAGTATAGTCATTGATAAACCAAATTTCATGGACTCATTCAGCCCCAGAAAGTTTTAACATTTTTCTTAGTTTTGGTATTACGTCAGGATAAGTATCCCCTTTAAGGAATTGCTTGCCTATATCCTTTAGGACTCTGTTATAGTACCAAAGGGTCAACTCAAAGAACGGTCTAGTAGAAAAATTCTTTGGTAACTTATCGAAGGCTCCCACCACCTTTTCATGGTATTTTTCACCTCTATCTAAAGTTCTTTTAATCGCTTCTTCCATAATTTTTTTAATATCTCTCTCTCCTTTGTTCCAAATGTCTATGCTATACGTTAAGAAAAAAGAAGGGTTTGGAACACTCGGTTCCTTACCAAGGTTAGAATCTCCCAGTAAATCTTCTATGTCATCAACTACTTGTAGCTCGCCAGCTAAAGCACGTGCTCCTTGTTCGAATATTTTAATGATATCTAATTTTTCAGACGGCAATGTACCAAAGACAGTTCCTTCAATTTCACATATTTTTCCATCATAGATTTTCTCTATCAAGCGTAATGAAGTTTTGGGTGATGATTGAGCTTCATAATCCATCCTCTGTTTGTGACATACATTCTCTAGTCCTTCTGCTAACCTTTTTATGATTCTTTTATCGATAGGCTCATTTCCAGTTTTAATGTTTTCAAGATGTTTCAGTCCTATGTAGAAGATTATGGCAGCGCCTAGTTTATGAGCAATAATCCACGTTTTGAAAGGAATTAAGGGATGCTTAAGAACTTCTTTATCTAGGACAGAATCGGTTATATCAGCACTGACTGGTAAGCATATACCTACTCCATACAACCATTCATTTATCACTTTTTCATCGATATCCCCTATACCTTCTGCTGCGGCTAATGCAGGAGCAATGACTACTGTTAGAAATCCTGTTCTGGTTCCGTATCTCACAAAATCTTTTATAACGATATCTTCGCCAAAATGTCTTAGAATCCTTCTAAATTCATCTATTTCATCTTCATTACAGATAATTTGTTCAAAACCAATTTTTTTTGCATAATTTCTACTCATTGTAGAAAGTTTTTGATCAGAACTAGAATTTATTAAATTTGAAATTTCATTTGTCATTTCATCTTCTTTAATCTTCCAGAATTCTTTTGCTTTTTTGTTGTACTTTTTGATTTGAGAAAGACCCTTGCGACTCTTGAACAACATTCTCAGAATTTGACTTTTTTTAATACCCACATCCACCACCATTAGGTTCTATATTATTCCTCTTTTTTTAAGATGTTTTTAAAACTTATATATTTCTGGATAAATAAGTCAGAAAATGGATTTATTTAAATAATAAGATTCAGAAATGTTTTTATAGTTAACTCTTTAATGTTGAGGTTATGAAGGCGTTGATTCTAGCTGCAGGAATCGGGAAACGTTTAAAGCCAATAACCAACCGTATCCCTAAGACCCTAATAAAGATAAGAGATAAGCCTATACTCGGACACATTCTATCAAACTTAAAAAAATGTAAAATAAAAGATGTCGTAATCGTTACAGGTTATCGAGACGAGTTGATAAAAGATTATGTTGGTTCTGGTTCTAAGTGGGGATTGAATGTATCTTATTGCCATAGCGAGGATTACCATTGTACTGAAAATATGTATAGTGTTTTTCTAGCTAGTCAAGAATTGCTCGGTCAAGATTTCATTCTTATAAACGCAGACGATATGTTTTCCCCATCAATCATATCAAAGATGTTGAAGAAGCGCGGGCGTATCGTAATTGCAGTAGATGGAGAAGGGACTTTAGGTAGTGAAGAAATGAAAGTCAAAGTTGACAATGGAAGAATTTGTTCCGTCACAAAACAGATGGATCCCTCTCAAGCATTTGGTGAAGATATAGGAATAACGAAGTTCAATAGAGAGGGTGGTAGAGCTTTCTTCAATACGATAGAAGGCATAATTCAAAAGAGAGGACCACACGGCTGGTTCCAAGAAGCTATAGATCAATTAGCAAGACATAATTATCCTATCACGTATGTGAATGTCGAGGATGAACCTTGGATTGAGATCGATGATCATTTCGATTTGAAATGGGCTAAGATTCCGATATCACATATGATTGCAGATAAAATAAAATCAATGGGAAGAAAACTGAAATCTATTAAAAAATAGAGCTAAATAATTTCTAACTTCTTCAAAACTTTTTCAGCAATATCTTTTTTTATACCATTTCTCAATATCGTATATCTTTTATCAGTTCTTGATTTATGTGCAGTCGACAAAGCCCTTATCAGTATTTCAGATGGAACGTCAATTTCTTTATGATTTGTTGGTAACTTGTAAGAAACCAAAGCTTCTCTTATTTCTTCGTGTTCAATACCGTGTAGGAAAGACATTATATAAGTTCCAAGAGCAACCTTCTCTCCATGCAATGCTTTGTTCTCAGGTAATAACTTATCTATGGTATGACAGAACATATGCTCTGCTCCTGAACAAGGTCTTGAAGATTCTGTTATTATCATAGCAATGCCACAAGTTATCAAAGTTTTTAGTAAAAGTTTAATCGAAGATTTGTAATCTTTATCATAATCTTTTGCATTCCTGATAATCAGATCCGCAGATAAATAAGCTAGATTAGCAGCATAATCGTCGTAAGTCTCATTCTTTTCATACTTTGCAAGTTGCCAGTCTAATACCGACGTTTTTTTAGCGATGACATCACCACAACCTGCAGCAAAAAACCTGTGAGGAGCTTTTGATATTATGTTCAAATCAGCGACTATTGCTAAGGGAGGACTTGTCAATATCGGATACTTTTTTTTACCCTTAGAAATCACTGCCCTGTTAGATGCAATACCATCGTGTGAAAGAATTGTAGGAACACTGATGTATGGTGCCTTGAGAAAGCTTGCCACAGCCTTAGCCATATCTATATTTTTTCCACCACCGATTCCTATTATCAAATCAGCTTTAACTAATTTTGCATGTTTTTTTATCCTTTCTAATGTAGAATGATCAGATTTTTCAACGTAGACACAATTCGATTTATAATCGTTATCTGTCAATAAATCTAAGGTTTTCCTCCCAATCAATTCACGGGTTTTCATTCCTAGAACTAGCAGCAAGGATTGGTAATCATTGAGTCTTTTCAGAAGTTTTGGAATTTCTAGGATTGCTTTTTCTTTAACAATGATTTCTCTGGGAAGTTGTATATGATGCAACTTAACACCTTTTATCTTTTCATTATGGATAGATTTAAAATAATATCTATTCACTTATTATAAATTATAAAATAATTAGTGATAACATGTATGCAGTTGTGAAGGTTCGTGGGTCGGTTAAGGTAAGAGAAGATATAAAGGATACTTTGAAGATGTTGAAGTTGAAATCAGTTAATAACTGTGTCGTCATTCCAGAAACAAAGACATACATTGGCATGTTAAAGAAAACCAAAGATTACATTACTTGGGGAAAAATCGATAAAAAAACTTTATCTAAACTCTTGGAGAAAAGAGGAAAAATTAAATTAGAAGACTTTGAAAAAACAAAGCCCGTTTTTAGGTTAAACCCCCCTAGAGGTGGTTATAAAGCCACGAGGTTACCTTATCCAAAAGGGGATTTAGGAAATAGAGGAGATAAGATAAACGAATTGTTAGAAAGAATGATTTAATGTGATAGAATGGTTGTCAGACGAAAGAAAAAAATCTTGAAAAAAAGGGGGCGCGGAAGTGGCTATGGTAGTCACAAGAAGCATAGAGGGGGAGGAAGCAGAGGTGGGCGAGGTCTAGCAGGTTTACATAAACACAAGAGAATGACAGCAATAAAGTATATGCCAGATCACTTTGGTAAAAGAGGTTTTAAAAGACCTCAAAAAGTTTTGAAGGAAGTCAAAACAATAAACTTAAAAGATTTGGATTCTATGGTCGAAGCATTATTGAATGAGAAAAAAATCAAGGAAGATAAACAGGGTATAAAGATTAACTTATCAGAATTGGGTTATGATAAACTTTTAGGAACTGGTCAAGTTAAGCATCGTTTGATAGTCGAGGCAAAATCTTTTTCTAAGAGTGCAATAAAAAAATTAGGGGAGAACAAGGGAAAAGCAATAATCGTGAGTTAGATGTTTGATTATACTAAGATAGCGAATTATATCCCGACTGTAGAAAAACCAATCTACAAAGTTTCTTTAAACAAAAAGTTGATGTGGACTGGATTAGTGCTCGTATTTTATTTTCTTCTATCTTCTCAACTTTTCGGCCATGTATATGGCATAAAACCAGGAGCAGGTCAACAATTCCAGTCTCTAGCAATGCTTTTAGGTTCAACTTTCGGGACTTTGATGACATTAGGTATCGGTCCGATTGTTACTTCTTCGATAATACTACAGTTATTGGTGGGTTCTAAGTTGATAGATTGGGATTTAAACAGCCCAGAAGATAGAAAAAAATACGATGCAATACAAAAAATAGCAGGAATTGCTTTGTGTTTTGTAGAGGCAATTGCATTCGTCCTGGGTGGAGCAGTTCCGCCAGTAAGTTATGATCTATTCACTGTCAGTATTGTCATAATTCAGTTATCCCTGGGAGGATTAATAGTGATATTCTTGGATGATATCGTGAGTAAGTGGGGTATTGGTTCTGGTATTAGTCTTTTTATAGCGGCAGGTGTTGCTAACACTATGTTCATCAGGTTGTTTACACCATTCACCATGACAGGAGACTTGCCAATGACAGGAAACCCACCAGCAGGTCTTTTTTGGGGTTTCATCTATGGTCTGTTAGAAAAAAATTTGGGTGATTTATTAGTGAACCTACTTCCAATGGCTTCGACAATACTTGTTTTTATTATAGTAATTTTCGCCCAAGGTATATCTGTTGACATCCCATTAGCTTTCTCTGCTTTAAGAGGTTTTGGTAGAAGGTGGTCACTCAAATTATTCTACACTAGTAACATTCCTGTTATCCTGACAGCAGCTTTGCTCGCTAACTTCCAGTTATTCGGTAATATGATGGCCCAACCAACTGTTGAAGATCCTAGTATAAGTTGTAGTATTCTAGGTTGTTATCAAACTACTCAAGAAGGAGGTAATGAACCGATAAATGGATTCATATACTATCTTTCTGCACCTAGGAATCTTTTGTTCGATATAATCAGTGGACTATTCACTTCACAACTTTTTTTAAGAGCATTAACTTATTTGACATTCATGGTCTGTGCGTCAATAATATTCTCGGTGTTTTGGATTAACACATCAGGAATGGATGCTGAAAGTGTAGCAGACCAAATAAGTTCGATAGGAATGCATATTCCAGGATACAGAAGCAATCCAAGAATCATCAGACAAGTATTGAATAAATACATTCCACCTCTTGCTGTATTGGGTGGCATGTCAATAGGTCTTCTTGCCGCTTTTGCAGACTTTACTGGCGCATTAGGAACTGGAACAGGAATTCTTCTTACAGTGACAATTATTTATAATTTTTATGAACAATTAAAAAGAGAGAGTTTGGAGGGAGCACATCCATTGGTGAGAAAAATATTAGGTGAATGAAATGGTTGATGTAATAAATTCTACCCTGTTGAGTTTAAGTCCAATCTTAGGAGTATTCTTTGCGGGATTTTTAATATGTGCAATAATGGCACTTGTTAACAAGAGAACTTTGGGTAAGGAGAATGTAAAAGAAGTGAAAAAAAAATTGCAAGATTTAAGGGAAAAAATGCTAGAGGCACAGAAATCTGGTGATTTGAAGAAGGTTAACGAATACACAAACAAGATGCTCGCTATCAATTCTCAATACATGAAGTTCATGATGAAGCCAATGATGGTTTCTTTATTACTCGTGATATTAATTCTGCCATTCATAAGAGGAGCATATTCTGGTATGACTGTTGCAGTCATACCAAAAACGTTACCCATGATAGGGGGATTCGAGTTGTCTTGGTTCTGGTGGTATTTTCTCGTTACTTTTGTACTGAGTATAATAATAAGGAAAATCATAGGGATTTGAATGGTAAGACCAAGGCTCAGAACGAGAAGCTTTAAGAGAAAAAAAGTAAGAACTCCTGGTAATAGGGCAGTAGTTCATTATAAGAGAAAAAAGACAAATATTGCAAAGTGCGCTATCTGTAAAAAACCACTACATGGTATTCCTAGAGCGAGTCGAACAGAAATCAGGAAATTAGCTAAAACAAAGAGAAGACCCGAAAGACCGTATGGTGGGAATCTTTGCTCATCGTGTGCAAGAAAATTGTTTAGAAAAAATGTTGTAGAAATATCGAAGGAATGAAGTTTTTAAGTGTTGATGATAAACTATTTCAAAGGTGGTAGGTGACTATCATGGCTTTAGAGATCGGAAGAGTTTGTATGAAAATCGCTGGTCGAGAGGCCGGGAGATATTGTGTCGTTTTGAAGAAACTTGATGACACTTTTGTCTTGGTTACTGGACCAAAGGTTTTGACGGGGGTCAAAAGAAGAAGGTGTAATGTTGAACACTTAGAGCCAACTCAATACATAGTAAAAGTAAGCGCAGAGGCAGCCGAAAATGAAGTGATTAAAGCTTACAAGGCAACTGGTTTACTCAAAAAGTTTGGGTTAAGAAAACCAAGTCCTGAGGTCGTAAAAGAGGCTGAGAAGAAAGTAAAGAAAAAAGAGAAAAAACCTAAGGAAGAGAAAAAGGAAAAGCCAGAAAAGAAACCAAAAGAAAAAAAAGAAGAGAAAAAGAAACCAGAGAAAGGAAAGGGAATAAAGATTAAATTGAAAATACCATCACTAAGAAAAGCTAAGAAACCTGAGAAGAAGAAAGAAAAACCAAAAAAGAAACCTAAGAAAAAGAAAGTAGAAAAGAAAAAAGCTAAAAAAGAACCCTCGAAAAAGAAACCAAAGAAGAAAAAATGAAAAGAAAAAAAACTGTGATGGAATTAATTCCTTACAGTGTTATCAATTTAGACAAACCTAGAGGAATCACATCTCGTCAAGTCGTTACTGAGATAAAAAAATTTTTTGGATTAAAACGTTGTGGACATACTGGTACTTTGGATACTAACGTAACAGGTTTACTCATAGTTGCTCTAGAGGATGCTACAAAAGTTATGCCAGTTCTGATGGGATTGGGTAAGGAGTATGAAGGTATAATTTACTTGCACAAAGATGTCGATGAGAAAAAGTTGGGAGAAGTAATTTCTGAAAATTTTGTTGGTACAATCACTCAAATTCCACCAGTCAAATCAAGAGTGGCAAGAATACGTAGAAAAAGAATAGTATACTCTTTTGACATTCTAGAGAAAAAAGATAAGAACGTTAGATTTAGGACAAAGGTTCAAGCAGGGACATACATAAGAAAACTTTGTTCGGATATAGGCGAGAAACTTGATGTTGGAGCACATATGAAAGAACTAAGAAGGATAAAAGTGGGTCATTTTAGTTTAAAAGACAGTCATTCTTTGGATGAAGTTAAGAAAGTTTCTGAAGAATTCAAACAAGGGAATGATAAAGCTCTGAAGAAAATACTTATTCCTATTGAAAAAGCGATTCCTCATGTTAAAAAAATTTATGTCAAAGAATCTTCTCTAAAGTCTATATTTAACGGTGCTCCTATTAGAAAATCAGATACTGTTAAAATTCAGGGTGGAATTGAGACAAAAGAAATCGTGGGAATATTTTCTTTAAAGGATCAATTAATAGCATTGGGGATAGCAAAGACAAACAGTAAGAATATGAAAAGAAGTAGAGGAACAATAGTCAGAATTGACAGGATAATCCATAAATTTAAACTATAATTTCAAATACTTAGGAATCTTCAATCCAAATTTCATATCCTTCTTTGTTATTCTTGCGATTATCTTTACCATATCTTGCTTAGTTAGGTTCATTATTCTGGTCCATTCCTCTTTGGTAATTGATGATAATGTTATATTCATTTCTTCATCATTGAAACTTTGGAACATAGTTTTTATCCTGTAGAGGTTTTTATGCCCTTTTTTCATAGTCGACTTTACTTCATCTTGATAGTTTTTCATAGTCTTATCTGCTGGTACATTATTTTTAATATCACTAGCTATATGTTTTCCTAATATATATCCTCCATAAAGAGCAGGTCCAGTTCCTCCACCGTGTATAGGATTTGTGAATCTCGCAGAAGCACCGACACATGCAAGATTTGACCAGACAATAGTATCAGGAATATCAAAGCTTGATACAGTTCCACCTTTTTTAGATATAACAGTTCCATGGATATTCAAGTCCTTCCAAAGTTTTAGCATGAAAGGAAAAGCACTTTTTACTTTAGAAGCTTGACAACCAAGTCCTACATTTGCTCTTTTTTGATCTTTGGGGAAGACCCATGCATACCCGCCTGGTGCCACTTCGCTACCAAAATACAAATGAATTAAATCATGGTCATCTATACGGGAATCTACAACCTTGTATTGAAAACATACTTCTATTTCTTTTGGATCCAATGGCTCGGTTATTCCTAAGACTCTTCTCCATATGTTTTGACATACTCCAGTTGCATCTACAAAATATTTGGCCTTTACAGTCTCTTCGCCGTTTACTTCAATACCTTCAACCTTACCATCATTAACAATAGGTTCAGTTGAGTTTATCCCAACTCTCAATTCTCCTCCCATGGATTGGAAAATTTCAGCAAGGTTTTTCAAGAAATAATCTTTGTTAATAATCCAGCCCTGTCTCTCTTTCATTCTAATTGTGATTTTTTCTTTATTAGGAAGATAAAATACCATTCCGTACATTTCATTTTCATAGCATTTTTCCTTCAGATTTTTTCTTAAGAAAAGCCCATAATCTGACATCCTGTTAAACCAACTTTCAGATATTCCTTCTCCGCATTTCTCTTCTCCAACGACTTCTCTAGTCTCCAAGATCAATACTTTAGCATCCTGATTCACAAAAAGAGTTGAAATTCCTGTTGAAAGTCCAGCAGGACCAGCACCGCAAATAACAACATCGTATTCCATTGAATCACATAATAATATCCAAAATTTATTTTAAGTATTTTTTTACAGTAAGAATATAAACTCTAACTCATTAAAAATACTTATGCCAGTTCCAAAAGACTTGATGAAAATTCTTGCATGTCCGAAATGTAAAGGGGATGTTGAAGAGAAAGACATGTTCATTCTTTGTAAAAAATGTAAGCTTGCTTATCCTGTTTTAGATGGAGATGTTCCAGATATGTTGATAGAGGATGCTTGGAAGCTGGAAAAGGCTAAGAAAAATAAGTTTAAACATAAATTAAAACTTTAAAACATTTCTTCTTTAAATGGTAAATTTAAATAAAAGGGAAGGATTACTAATATGCCGGGATGGCAGAATCTGGCTAATGCGCTGGACTTGAGTCGTTCCGATGTGGAAGATGGCTTGACCCTGATTAGTGATGGACAAGGAGGTGGACCGAAGGATATCCAGTGTCCGAAAGGACGTTTGGGTTCAAATCCCAATCCCGGCGAGCTTTTTCTTAAGAATCAGATAGATTTTTGTTCTAAGAAGAGAAAGATTAAACCTCAAAACCAAATAAATCATATGAAAATGCATGATTTTTGGAGGATAGTGGATAAAGTCATATATGAATCCGATATTATATTGGAAGTCATAGATGCTCGTATGCCAAATCTTACCCGTAATAAAAAGGTAGAGAATAAGATCCGACGAAAAAGAAAGTTTCTCATATTGGTAATAAATAAATCGGATTTGATAACAAAAAAAATGAGAATGAATTTTTTGCGAGAGTTTAAATCAAAGGAAATAATTTTTGTCTCATGCAAACGTAGAATAGGAATCTCGGCTTTGAAAAAAATGATCTTTAAGTTGGCTAAAAAGGGACGACATTGGAAATATATAAAAGTCGGTGTTATCGGCTACCCTAACACAGGTAAATCATCAGTCATAAATGTTTTAGTTGGCAGATCGGTTGCTAGAACTTCTCCAGTTGCAGGATTAACTAGAGGCGTTCAATGGTTAAGAGGTGAAGATAATATCATGTTTTTTGACACTCCAGGAGTGATACCTTTGGATGATAGGGATGAAACAGAACAAGCGTTGATGTCTGTTATAGATCCGAACAAACTTGTAAACTCATCCCTTGCAGCCATAAGAATAATACAATTATTCTTGGATTATAATAAGAGGAGTTTGGAAAAATTCTACGATGTGAAGATAGAGACTGATGATACGTTTGAAATCCTATTGAAAATCGGAAAAAGAAAGAATTTCCTCACAAAAGGAGGTAAAGTAGACGAAGTCAGGACTGCTTTGACTATAATAAGACATTGGCAGAGGGGAAATTTACTATTGAACTTTTGATGATTTTAAAACCTTCTTTCAAATTCAAAGCCCAGAATCAGATAGATTTTTGTTCTAGTGAAGCATTTAAATTTTAAATCCCACTCCTAATTTCTGATAAAAATGAGTTTATCACCGTATGTGCCAACAGACCATTGGATTGTAGATGAAATACTGAAAATGTTGAATTTGAAACCAGAGGAAGTTCTCTATGAAATAGGTTGTGGAGATGCAAGAGTGCTGATTGAGGCTGCATGTAAATACGGTGCCAGAGGTGTAGGAATAGAAGTTAATCCAATTCATGCTGAAATAGCCAACCATTCTGTAGAAGCTAGCGGCCTGGAAGATAGGATTAAAATTATAGAAGCTGATGTACTCGGTGACGTGGATATAAGTCCAGCTGATGCTGTATATATGTATCTAACTCCTCAAGGTCTTTATGGATTAAAACCCAAGCTTGAAAGGCAGTTGCGATTGGATTGTAGACTGGTTTCAAAAGACTATTCTATAAAAGGCTGGGAATATGTTGAAAAGGGAGGTCCTCCAGGTTGTTATCTTTTCTTGTATAGAATGGATTCAATTCATAATTTATAGTGAGATTTTTGTGCAGAAACTTTCTATCCACTCTTCTACAACTGGTATAGGATAATGAAGAAGATAGATTTAAGCCCATAAAATTGAACCATTTTATACTTGGCTCAATCAGCGTTTTTAAATTTCAAAAATCAAAATAATCCTCAATGAGAAGAAAAAGACTTAGAGAATTGAAGCTGAGTTTTAACCTCTACGTTGGACACTCTCTTTTTATTATACTAATCATCTTATCACTAACACACTATGTTGTTGTTAACTCTGTTCAAATTCAAATACAAATGAGTGAAATCAACTTATTTTTAAATACTATAGGTTTGTGTTTCTACATCATGATACTTCTTCAGTACCTTAATGGATTTTTAATTGTTATGAACTTCGGTGATATTTTAAAATAGTTCTTTAACTATTAACCAGCGACAGGCTTCTTTTCTTCGAATAGCATAAGTTTAGCAAGAGCTTCTATCAATTTTGGTTGCACTGATATCAAGTCCGTTGCAGTAATTATTCCAACAAGTTTTTTATCCTCCAATACGGGAAGTTTCTTTATCTTTCTCTCTATCATAACGTGCGTTGCATCTTCCAGTGTTTTATTTGAACGGATTGCAACAACTTTCTTCGTCATTATATCCCTTACAAGAGTAGTGTTAGGATCAAGATCACCCGCAACAACTTTCCATATTATATCCAGTTCAGTGACTATACCTACGAGTTTATCATTTTTAACGACTAGGAGACTCCCTATTCTATATTTCGTCATTATCCTTGCTATTTCTCTGACTGTAACATCTGGTTTTGTGACCATGACTCTTTTTGTCATCGCATGTTTTACGAGCATAATTAATTTTTTGATTTTGTTTTATTAAACCTTATTTTGGTTTTAGATTTTATTGAAACCTATTTTTATCGACTTGTCCAGGAATACTAATTCAGAAGTGTTTTTTCCTTCTAATTTACCTATTTCTACTAGTTTGGCACCAACATCTTTTTTAAGAGTAGTTACAAATTTTTTCAAGCTGTTTTCCGTTTCGGAATCTGATTTGAGAGTTAATTCAATCCTGTCTTTCACGACAAATTTGGTTTCTTTTCTCATCGACTGAATTTTTCTTGTTAATTCCCTATACATTCTTTCTTCTAATATTTCTTTATCCTCTTCCAAATCCACTAAAACTATATTTTTGTCAAATTCCGATTCAGCAAAATTACCTTTAGGTTTTTTAGTAGCTATCTTTACAGATTTTGTGTTACACATGTTTTTTAGAATATCATCCAATGATTTTACCGCACTTTTCACATTTTTGTCTTTAGTAAGTATTATCAATCTCTTTACAGGCCAACGTAACTTTAAACCAGATTTTTGTCTGGCAAAGTTTGATACTTCAGCTATTCGTTTAACTACTTCCATTTTTTGTTCAAGTTTTTTATTGATTCTTTTCTTGTCTGGCTTTGGTAAATCATACATATGAACAGATTCCAATCCTTTCCTGAATTTCCTTAAAACATTCTGATAAACATCTTCTGATATAAACGGAGTAATAGGCGATAACAACTTTACAAGATGGTCTGTTACAACTAGAAGAGTGTAGAAAGCAGCATTTTTATCCTTTCCTTCATATAAAGGCCAAACTCTATCTCTTATTATCTTAATGTACCATCGAGAAAAATCATTCAGTATGAAATCCATTATTTCTTGAGCAGCCTTGTGACCGTTATAAGATTTGTAATATTCGAGATAATTTTGTGTTATAGAATTTATCCTGGATAGAATCCATTTATCCTCTATCCTAAGTCTTTTCGGTTTTGGGAATTTTTTGACATAAGTATCGACGAAATTAAAGGTATTCCTCAAGATGTTGAATTGCTTAGCAATTTCCCTCGTATCTTCAACGTTGAAATAGAAATCATTCCATGGCGGATTCGACAACAGATAGAATCTCAAAACATCCCTACCGTATTCTTTTACTATATCCATCGGTTTTATTATATTACCCTTTGACTTAGACATCTTTATGCCACGAGCATCCAGCACAAACCCATGGAACAATATATTTTTGAAAGGAGCTCTATCGAAAGTTATGACACTCGTTATCAACTCAGAGTTCCACCAACCTCTAATCTGGTCGGGTCCTTCCAAGTTTAGGTCTGAAGGCCATAACTCTTTCCAAGGCTTCTTATCTCTCGGGTAACCAATACTAGCCCATGAACACACACCAGAATCGAACCATACATCCAAGACATCAGGAACTCTTTTCATTTTACCTCCGCATTTCTCACATTTCAAGGTTACTTTATCTATGTGAGGTTTATGAAAATCTTTTGGTACCTTTTTCAATTCCTTTCTAGAACCTATGACTTTCGCTTCTCCACATTCTTCACATATCCAAATTGGCAATGGAATTCCCCAATATCTTTGACGAGAAATGGGCCAATCCCCAAGATTCTCCAACCAATTATGAAATCTAGTTCCTGCCCAAGAAGGATACCAGTTAACTTTCTCATTTTCTTGAATCAGTTTATCCCTTATCTTCGTTACTCTAAAGAACCATTGAGGAAGGGCTATTAATAACAAAGGAGATTCACATCTCCAACAGTGAGGATAATCATGACTAATCTTTTCTTTATGCAGTAGCAATCCACGTTTTTCTAAGTCTTCTAAAATTAAACTATCAGCATCTTTAACATTCATCCCAGAGAATTTACCACATTTATCATCGTAAGTACCGTCCAGTTTAACAGGAGATACTGCTGGTAATCCAGTTTCCTTACCGACCTTAAAGTCCTCATGCCCATGTCCAGGGGCTGTATGAACTAGACCAGTTCCTTCTTCTAAATTTACGTATTGATCAGACATCACAACTCTGTGTGCATTCTTCAATTCTCTTTGGAATCGAAAATGTCTAGCTAAAGGATGGAGGTATCTATAACCGGTTAAATCTCTGCCTTTTAAAGTTTCAACTACACTATAAGCTGATGATCCAATTTTATCCATTACAGTTCTTAAAAGGTCTTCAGCCATGATCAATATCTCATTTCTAACTCTAACTTTGACATAATCAGCATCTGGTTTTGCCATTACACCAGTATTCGCCGGAAGAGTCCAAGGGGTAGTGGTCCAGATGACAAGGTATTCATTCCTCCTGTTCTTTAACTGGAATTTAACGTAGATAGAAACATCGTCAACTTTTTTGTAATCTAACTCGTTGTATGCTAATGCAGTTTCACATCTTGGACATACATGCACAGGATAAATTCCCTTGTACAGTAAATCTTTTTCGAAGGCCTTCTTGAAAGTAAACCACGCACCTTCAATGTAATCGTTATTTAACGTTAGGTAAGGGTTATCCCAATCGAACCAGACACCCAGATCATTGAACTGTTCACTCATCACTTTTATGTATTTTGTGGAGAATTTTCTACACTCGTTAATGAATTTTTCAATACCGAAAGCTTCTATGTCTGATTTTCTCTTGAATCCTAGTTGTTTCTCTACCTTATTCTCTATCGGTAATCCATGTGTATCAAAACCGGGTTGATTCCAGACATTAAAACCACACATTCTCCAAAAACGAATGTAAGTATCCTTAAGAATCTTGTTTAAGGCCGTTCCCATGTGGATTGAACCAGTTGCATATGGTGGACCATCTACGAAGAAGAATTTTTTTGCCTTTTTCTTACGTTTTTTGACCTTTTCCGGGATATTTTTGTTTTTCCAGAGCTTAAGTATCTGTTCTTCCGATTTTTTTTGGTCTTCCAGTATCAAAAATAACACCAAACTATGTTAAAACACTGTAGTTTTGGGTAAATAAAGTTAAATAAAAATTCAGGATGAGATCCGATATTCACCCACTTAAATCACTCTTAAAGTATTGTTAACGGGGATATTTAAAGGTTTTAGATCTCCAGCCCTTATTCTAGGCTAGAGGCTAGGAATGGGAAACTTTTATTTACTTGGTATTTTTTGTATTTTTCTGACGAACTCTGCATAAATTGCGCTAGGATATTTTTCATTAGGCCAAAATCTTGTTATCTTAAATTGTATAAAGTCTCCTAGGTTTACCCTGTGAGAATTTGCTACCATAATACCTAGTTGTCCTTTATAGACAAGACTTTCATCCTCATAAGCTTTAAATACCATAGGAAATTTCGAATGATAATCTTCAGGTAGAATTTTTTCAACTTTGCCGGTATAAATACCATTTTTTTTGAGTCTTGATTCACCCGAAGAAGAAATTGAGTCAGATTTATAGGATTCATGTTCCATAGGAGTAATAATTTATTCTTCAGATAACTTAAATGTTTGGCAAAAATTTCAATCTAAAATGAAAATAATGACTAATCTTTTAAGTCAAATCATAAAAATATTAATAATGAAGGTAATTAGAACCATTGCATCAGAATTGCAAACAAACTCTTATCTAATCTTGGCAAAGAAACCTACGATGATAGACACAGGAACTTATGCTGACATTATTTTGAACACTCTGAAAAAACACATTAAACCAAAAGAATTGGAATACATTGTTCTTACACATTTTCATTACGACCATACAACTGTAACTCCAATCATAAAAAAAGAAACTTCTGCTAAAGTATTAATTCATGAATCTGATGCCAAGTTTCTTAGTTTTAAACCCGATAAAACCCTAAAAGATAATCAAATCTTGAATTTGGGCGATGTTAAATTAAAAGTCATCCACACTCCGGGCCATACTCCTGGTGGTATTTGTTTATACGAGCCAGAATCAAAGAGTTTATTTTCTGGAGACACAGCCTTCCCTTATGGTAGCATAGGAAGGACTGATTTTTTAGAAGGTAATCTTAAACAGATGATTGAATCTTTAGAACGTTTATCTAAATTGAATGTAAAGACATTATATCCAGGTCATGGAGAAATTACGAGAGAAAAAGTGAATGAACAAATAAAACAATCTTTAAAATTAGTCAAGGCATTTTATTAGAACTCGTATCTCTCGGGTCCAACTTCAGTAAAAATCATCGCCACTTTTGCATCCTTGCCTTCATCCAATTTTTTATCATAGAAATCTTTGTTTATGAATGCCAGTTCCTTTTCTCTCAATTTCCTTATTCTATCTCTATCCATTTCTTGATAGTCTTTCCTAGCATAGAAAGGAGTATTTCTTACCATTGCTCTTAAAGCTAAAGCTACCAGGAATGTTATTTGTCTATCACTCCAATTTATACTTGAGGAACCTTGTTGGACATAGATGAGGCTTTCATACCTAATTTTTCCAGGTAGCCACATGGATTCAGGGGCACTCAAACCTTTAGTGAACCTGATTACAGCGTTTACAGTGGGCCAATCCTTGAATAAATGTCTGTTTTTTTCAGCCCATTCGCGATTAAAATTAATGAAAATGTAGGAGCCAAAATCATTATCTCTCGTTAACTCCTCCAGTTTTTTGAGATGAATCCTTAAATCTTCTTTAAACCCTTCGGGGTTTATCGGTTCATCCAACTTTCCGACAAATTTTAATTTTATATCATTATGCATTGCAAACTTCTTCCACACAGGAACCACTTTCAACAAAGCAGTGTAGATTTTTGGATAGTTGCCTCGAAACCGATGGAATTCCTCGAAGACGTTAACATAAACATCCTTACAACCAACTATTTTGGAAATCTGAAGAAATCTAGCACCGAAATTCGCACCATCCATATAGGATTTCTCTTGAGGTAGGTTAGTTGAAGTTCTAGTACCATCAGTCATCAAATACGTTATCAATTTTGGGATATGTTTTTCAAAATCCTTTATCTCTAATTTTTCACAAAAATCTTTGAACATATTTCTAATTTTCTGTTCTTCCATTTTCTCACTCAAAATATTTTCTTCAAACGTTTATTTAAACGAGCAATTTTCGGAGAAGCACGTAAAAGAGGACTCATTAACTTTCCATGAAATCTTGTTTCTCTTTTCAATATAGCGTTTTTGAAATCCTCTAGACTATCAACATCAGCTATCGTATATGCATTCCCTACTTCACGTTCAGTGTGTGCATCACTTCCCGCAGTCATTCCCAATTTATGTTTTTCAGCGAATGTTAAAGCTCTTTTATTATGGGATTTGGAAATAACTCTTGAGTTGAAGACTTCAATGGCATCAATTTTCTTTACAAGATTTTCAATACTATTAATACTACTTTTATAAGGATCAAATGGATGAGCAATAGAAACTATACCACCTTGTTCTTTTATTTCATCAATAACCTCATCCTGATTATTACTGGTAATTCCATTGTTAAGGAAAAGGCCTAAAATTTCGTATGAGTTTTGACGATCTTTTATCTTGATTTCTTCACCAAGTATGATCCTAATTCCAAACCTCTTACCTGCTTTAAGCATATCCTTCCATCCCTTCACATTATTATGATCTGTAACTGCAATACCATCCAAACCCATTTTCTTTGCAACTTTCATTATCTTATAAGGTTCAGAAATAGAATCTCCAGAATATTTTGTATGAATGTGCATGTCTATTTTCATTTCTTGACCCCATGTTTGAAAACAAAGAATATCCTTTGAAAGAAAGTTATTATAGACAGTATGGAAGCTATAGCTATAACGTATGTTGTGTAAACAGGTTTGACGTAATACATTAGCATACCTACGCCTATGAAGAATAACCTTTCAGTTCTTTCCAGTATTCCAGGCATCCAATCCAATACCCTCACACTCACTATGACTTGTTTTTGACTAGCATAAGCTCTTGCATAGCTCGTTAGAACAGAACCAAAGAATAAAAGAAGTGTTATCCAAAGGTAAGAAGGAATCCAGTAGTCGTAAAATAAAAAACCTGGTATATCAAAAATTAATAACCCAAACAGCAAAAATCCTTCCACTATCCTATCGATTATACCATCCAAATAACCGCCCATTTTGGTCACAGTGCTTGTTGCTCTAGCCACAGCTCCATCCACTGCATCTAAAAAACCAGAAATAAAAAAGAAAATGAAACCCATTAACATATCCTTGTAATAGGCCAATTCAATGAAACCTACTATCGCTAGAATTACGGATAAAAACGTCCAAGCATTCGGTGGAAGAGTTATTCTTGAAAAGATATAACCTATCTTTCTGCTGATTTTATCAGTATAATCTTTGAATTTAGTCTTTAACATCTAATTTATTAAAGACTATTATGTAGTTAAATTTTTCGGTAATAAAAATGAACATTATATTTTAAAGTCCAATTCATTATTAGAATAGAGGGTTAGGATGTTACTGTCGGATAGATCAATTAAAAAAATGATTGAAGAAGGAAAACTCGTAGTTGAACCAAAAGCTATTTTAAAATCTGCATCGATAAGATTACATTTATCTAACCAATTTGCCAAACCAGCAGGAAAAGTTGAAATCAAAGAAGAATATTTGTTAAAGCCAAAAGAATTGGTTTTAGGTTCTACTTTAGAAAGAATTAAACTCCCGAACGATCACGCAGGATTGTTAGATGGTTCTACAACACTTAATAGAATAGGTATAACATCGCATATGGGAAGTATGCTCGTTTCACCTGGTTCTGACGGTAATCTTACATTAGAAGTTTTTAATGCATCGGATAAACCATTTACACTCAAGGCAGGTATGAGAATAGGTCAATTACTCATTATTAAATTGGATTCACCCTGCGAAAAGACACAGCCAGAATTATCTAAATATTCAGGAAAACTCCATAAAGGTTTGGTATTGCCCGATGAAGATTGGATTTATAGAACTAGATAAAAAATTCAGTAAAATAATCATAAAATCCTAAAAAAACTTTTAAAAATTAACAATCATTATTTATTATGAAAAGGGAAGCATGCGGAATCTTCGGAGCAGTATCCAGTGACGAAAACAAAACTCCTTTTATGGTTTATAATGGACTATTGTCTGTACAACATAGAGGACAAGAAGCTTGTGGGATAGCAATCTCAGATTCTAAAGATATTCAGTTGAAGAGGTTCTTAGGTCTAGTCACAGAAGCTATACCCAGAAGTCTACTTTCTGATCTTAAAGGAAGGGTAGGAATTGGACATGTTCGTTATTCTACGGTCGGTAAAACGAGAGTAAGAGATTCACAACCAATGATGATAGACTACCCAAGACACGGAATCGCCATCTCTCAGAATGGAAATACTGTTAATTATGTGGAATTAACAAAAGAGATCAAGGAAAAGGGTAGGCGTTTAAACTCCACTTCAGATGCAGAATTAATCCTTTATATTCTCGCTGAAGAATTAGCAACAACGAAAGATATGGAAGATGCTGTTCTTGGTGTAATGGAGAGAATTGAAGGTGCATTTTCTATAATAGGACTCACTGGTAAGAATGAACTCATAGCTTTTCGTGATCCTTATGGATTCAGGCCTCTTTGTTACGGCTCAAGTCCAGGAATGAGGTTATTCGCATCTGAAAGCGTTGCTTTACAGGTTAATGATGCTGAATTAAAAGGTGATGTTAAACCAGGAGAACTTATTATCACTGATAAAGAAGGTAAGATGGTAAAAAAGGAAGTTCTTCCTTGTAAGAAATGTGCTCATTGTATGTTTGAGTATGTTTATATAAGTCGTCCTGACAGTATTGTAGATGGAAAGTCTGTATACGACGTTAGAGTCAACCTAGGAAAAAATCTTGCTAAGACATATTCTTCTGATGCTGATATAATTGTTCCAGTTCCAGACACAGCTAGACCTGCTGCTGAAGGTATTTCCAGAGAAACTGGGATACCAGTTGCAGAGGGGTTAATCAAGAATCGTTATATCGGAAGAACTTTTATCATGCCCACTCAAGAAATGAGGGACAATGCCATAAATATAAAAATGAATCCAAACAAATCCGTCTTAAAAGACAAACACATAATCTTGGTCGATGATAGTATAGTGAGAGGGACAACATCCAGGAGGATAATTAATTTAATGAAAAAAGCAGGTGCAAAGAAAGTAGATTTCTTCGTAACTTGTCCTCCCTTAATTTCACCATGTTTTTATGGAATTGATTTTGCCACCCATGGAGAATTGATTGCTGCTAACAATACCATACCCGAAATCAAAAAAACAATAGGCGCCGATAATCTATGCTATCAAACTATCGACGGTCTGGTAAAATCGATTGGTCACAAAAAATCAGATTTATGTCTGGCGTGTTTAACCGGAAGATACAAAACACCTCTGGCTCAAAAAATTGCAGATAAGATGAAGAATCAGACATCTTTGAAAAAGACAAAATATTGGGAACTCGATGAGGGTGAGATGAATGGATAAAGTTGGTATTTTAGTCGTAAGTTATGGTGCTAGAGCGGCTTGTATGATAGATGCTTTCTCTCGGAGTGAAAAATATGATGTTCAATTCTTTGTTGCTGATAAACAAAGGAATCCTTTCAACGTGAAAAAAGCTAAAGCACACATTGTCATTCCCGACCTTAATATAGTTGATATTTCTGATTTTGCTAAAAAACACAAAGATGAGATTGATTTTGGAATAGTCGGTCCCGAGGGTCCGATTGTAGCTGGAGTTAGAGACTTGGTTGAAGAAAAAACTGGAATACCGATGATTTGTCCCACTAAGGAATTTGCAATTGAAGGAAGTAAAGTCGCACAGCGCGAATTGATACAAGATTGTTACCCAAAAGCCAACCCAAAGTTCAAAGTATTCAATCCAAAAGATTACGGAAGTGTTGATGAAGCAAAAGAGGAATTATGGAAATGGCTTGATGAATTTAATAATCAAGTTGCTGTGAAACCTGATAAGCCAGCAACAGGAAAAGGTGTAGGAGTTTGGGGAGATCATTTCAATACTAGAGAAGAATTATTCAATCATTTTCTTTCTATTTTTAAACAAGGTACTGTGATAATTGAAGAAAAAATTCAGGGTGAAGAATTCAGTCTTCAGTTCTTTTCCGATGGAAAACACTTAGTCAAAACACCTGCTGTAAGGGATTATAAGAGAGCTTTTGATAATGATAAAGGACCAAATACTGGTGGTATGGGTTCTTACAAGGATTCTACTGACATATTACCATTCATGGGTCCGCAGGATTGGAAAGAAGGATTAGTGATTGGTGAGAAAATATTCAGGAAATTGAGAGGAAATGAAAAAAATCCTGGTTTGTGGGGTATACCGATGTATATGGCTTATACGATTTCGAATGATGGGATAAAAGTTTTTGAGATCAACGGTCGACCAGGAATGCCAGAAATACAGAATTTATTGCCTATTTTGAAGAATGATTTTGTAGAGGTTTGTTTTAAGATAATTGATGGAAAATTAACTGAACTAGATTTTGAACCGCAAGCGACAGTCGTAACGTATAAAGTACCACCAACATACGGTGGAAAAGAAAAAATGTATGTTGGAAATGGGAGAGTCAACTTGGCTAGTGCTCAGAATCTTAAAGAAAAATATGGAGATAGGATTAGAATCTACCCTTGTTCTATGGAGTTAAAGGATAATGAGATGTTTGCTTTGAAATCTAGAACAATATGTACAGTTGGTATTGGTGATGATATAGAAAGTGCAAGAGAAATTTCAATTGAAGGTATGAATGCAATAAAGGGTGGTTCACTCTGGTACAGGACTGATATAGCTTCAAAAGGACATATAAAGAAAAGTATAGAACACGTCAAAACATTGAGGGGGTGATAATTTGTTTGAAGCTCTTGGGAAGACAGATCCCGAAGCTATGAAAATAATGAAAAAAGAAGTTATAAGGATAAGAAATGGTGTAGAATTAATTCCATCTGAGAATTTTGTGAGTAAAGCAGTTCTACAGGCAATGGCAACAGTTTTTACAAACAAATATTCTGAGGGTTATCCTGGGAAACGTTATTATGGCGGTAATGAATTTGTTGACATGATTGAAACCCTGGCTATAGAAAGAGCAAAGAAATTATTTGGAGCAGAACACGTTAATGTTCAACCCTATTCTGGGAGTCCTGCTAATATGGCAGTTTACTTAACATTACTTGAATTTGGGGATAAGTTCCTTGGTTTTGATTTGACTTGTGGTGGACATTTAACTCATGGAAGTCCAGTGAACTTCTCTGGAAAATGGTATAAAGTTGTCTCTTATGGTGTTGACAAAGAAACTGAACTTTTAGATATGGATGAAGTTAGAAAGATAGCATTGAAAGAAAAACCAAAGTTGATACAGTCTGGATTCACAGCATACCCAAGACTTTTAGATTTCAAAGCATTCCAAGAAATTGCTGATGAAATAGGAGCTTACCATTTCTCTGATATTTCCCATATAGCGGGTTTATGTGCCTCAGGTGTTCATGACAATCCAGTTCCTTTTGCGGATGTTGTATCTACTACCACACACAAAACACTGAGAGGACCCAGGGGAGCGATGATAATGTGTAAGAATGAAGATAGATACAAAGAAAAATATCATCCAAACTGGAAGAAGAATCTTGCAGGAATGATTGATTTTGTTGTGTTCCCGGGAATACAAGGAGGACCGCACGGTCACATAACACTAGCAAAGGCAGTTGCTTTTCATGAGGATTTACAACCAGAATTTAAAGACTACTCTAAACAAATAGTGAAGAATGCTAAAGCTCTTGCTGAAGCACTTATGGAATACGGTATAAAACTTGTTACTAACGGGACTGACAATCACTTGATGTTGATTGATTTGACAAAAAAGAATTTGACTGGCAAGGGTAAGGAAATTCAAGATGCATTGGAAAAAGCAGAGATTTTCGTCAATAAAAACACGATACCATTTGAACCGTCATCTCCTTTTTACCCTAGTGGTATCAGACTTGGTACTCCAGCAATAACTTCGAGGGGAATGAAGGAATCAGAGATGAAAGTAATAGCAAAAGGAATTGCAAATGTAATAGACGATCACAAAAATCCTAAGACATTAGAGAAAGTTAAATCAGATATTCTGGAACTTTGTAATCAGTTTCCACTTTACCCAGATTTTTGAACAAAATATTTTCGTGGTATTTCAATGGTAGATATTGAAGCAAACTTAAGAGCCGTTAATAATAGAATCAAAGTAGCGACTGGAAAAGTTAATAGAAATTTTGACGATATAACTCTAGTCGCTGTTACGAAACAATTTGACTCTTCAATAGTAAAAGAAGCAATTAGGTTGGGAATTAAGAATATCGGTGAAATAAAAGTTCAAGAAGCAATGAAAAAACAAAAAGAATTAGGTAATCTTTCAAAAAAAGTAAAATGGCATATGTTAGGTCATATTCAGAGTAACAAAGCAAGGAATGCTGTAAAGACTTTCGATATGATACAGACCATAGATAGAATGAAGATAGCAAAGAAAATCAGTAATTATTGTGTTCAATTGAAAAAAGAAATTCCAGTATTAGTTCAAGTCAATCTATCAGGTTCAACACACGGAATTGAACCAGAAAACACAATAGAATTTGTTAATGAAATAAGAAATTTAGATGGGATCCAAGTTAAAGGGCTGATGACGATTGTTCCTTATACTACTGATAATGAAAAAACTAGGCCTTATTTTCGACAATTGAAACAATTGGCACAGGCTTGTGACTTAAAAGATTTATCTATGGGAATGAGTAATGATTTTAATATCGCAATCGAAGAAGGAGCGACTATTATTAGGCTTGGAACAGCTATTTTCGGGAAGAGGGGTTTAGATGAGTAGGAAAACATCTTATTCGGTGATTGAATGACTGTGATAATCGACGGAAAGAAAATAGCGGAAAAGATAAGAGGGGGATTAAAGGTTAGGGTTCAAAGACTAAAAAATCGTGGAATTACACCAACTTTGGCTATAGTCATGGTCGGTGAAAATTCCGCCTCTAAAATCTACATCAGAAATAAACAAAGAGCATGTGGACAAATTGATATGCGTTCTTCTCTATATGAATACCAGGGTAATATGAGTGAAGAGAAACTTATCGCTTTAATCGAAAAATTAAACAAAGATAAAAAGATTCATGGTATAATCGTTCAGTTACCTTTACCTAGACATATCGATAAGGGAAAGGTTTTGTGTACAGTTTCACGTGATAAGGATGTTGATGGTTTAAATCCTGTTAATTTAGGTAATCTATTGCATGGGAATGAATTTATCGCACCCTGTACACCGAAAGGTATAATCAGGATGTTGGACGAGATGAAGATACGTGTTGAAGGAAAGAATGTAGCCATTGTCAACAACAGTATAGTCGTTGGTAAACCATTGGCAGTCATGCTGACCAATAGATTTGCTACTGTAACACTATGTCATAAAAAAACAAAATACTTGAAACAACATACGAAAAGGGCTGAGATATTAATAACAGCGACGGGTGTTCCAAACTTGATAAAGAAAAAAATGGTGAAAGAAAAAGCAGTTATCATAGATGCAGGGATAAATTACGGCCAAGATAAGATACGTGGAGATGTTGATTTCGAGAATGTTAAGGAGTTAACATCTTACATAACTCCTGTTCCCGGTGGAGTAGGACCGATGACAGTTGCTATGGTTTTGGAAAATACTTTAATTCTTGCTGAAAAATTCGGGGTTAAATGAAATACAAATTAATCTTTGATTCGAAATCAGGAAAACAAATGAAAGTAGCTTGTTTTATGTCTGGTTCTGGTACTAACGTAAGAAGAATAATCGAGCACCAATTAAAACTGAAAAAAGAAAGAGGAAGGTCACCATTTAAAGTTGTTGTAATCTTTACTGACACTTCAAAAAGCAATGTAAGAGTTATTGGCGAGGAATATGGAGTTCCTGTTGAATTAAATGATATTGAATTGTTTTACAATGACAGAAATATTAGAGACAAATCCATTCGTAAAGAATATGATAAAAAAACTTTGGAATTGATTAGACCCTATGATATTGACTTAATCGCATTGGGAGGATATGCTTGGGTTATTACTAGATCTTTAATATCCAATTACACGATTGTAAATGTTCATCCAGCAGATTTATCAGTTGTAGAAGATGGAAAGAGGAAATATATTGGTCTACATCATAAACCTACAATGAAAGCTATATTGGCAGGAGAAAAATCATTACATTCAACAACTCATTTAGTTACTGAGGATTTAGATATGGGTCCGATTTTAGTCATTTCTAAACCGTTAAGAATTAAATTCCCCTATGGTATTAATCTGGATGATTTAAGAAAGCCAGAAAATGAATCTCTATTAGTAAGAGTTTCTAAAAAACATCAAACCATACTAAAAGAAGTCGGAGATTGGGAGATATTTCCTTTAACCATTCAATGGATAGCGGAAGGTAGATTTGGAATAGATGAAGAAAGTAGCGTTTACTTGGATGGAAAATTGATTAAAGATGGTTACAGGCTCGGATAGGGATTTAAATTTTTTTGTAATCATTAACTTTGTATGATGAAAATAAAATGTGCATTAATTTCTGTTTACGATAAGACCGGTATAATTGATTTTGCCAAAGAATTTAACAAACTCGGTATTGAAATAATAGCAACCGGTGGAACAGCAAGACTCTTGAAAAAAAATAACATTCCTGTCAAACATGTTTCAGACGTGACGGAATTCCCTGAGATACTAAACGGCAGACTTAAGACAGAACATCCAAAATTGATGGGTGGAATACTTGCTTTGAGAGATAATAAACAGCACATGAATGAACTCAAAAAACTAGACATAAAACCAGTCGATATGGTTGTTTCCAATCTTTATCCTTTTGAAAAGGTGACCAGTCGGGAAGGAGTTGATTTGAAAGAGGCTCTAGAGAACATAGACATAGGTGGCCCTAACATGATCAGAGCGGCAGCGAAGAATTTCAAAAATGTGGTTGTGATTGTTAATCCTGATAGATACGATCAAGTTATTGAGGAATTGAAGAAGAAAGGCGATGTTAGTAAAGAAACTAGATCTAAATTAGCGATAGAAGCTTTCAAAGAAACAGCAAAATACGATTGGGTAATTCAAAAATTCTTGGAAAAACGAGAAATTCTTTCTGTTAGTTTTTCAGACACTTTGAATTTGAAATATCAGAAAACCCAAGATTTAAGATACGGAGAGAATCCTCATCAAAAAGCAGCATTGTACAGGGAAATGGAAGTCGATGAACCTTGTGTTGTTAACGCTGAACAATTACACGGAAAAGAATTGTCATGGACGAATATTCTCGACCTAGATTCTGCCCTAGAATTAGTAAAGGAATTTGAGGAACCTACTATAGCAATCTTGAAACACATAAGTCCTTGTGGTGTTGGTTGTGGTTCGACTATATTCGACGCTTTTGAGAAAGCCTACGGTTGTGATCCTGTTTCTGCTTTTGGTGGTATAGTCGGTTCGAACAGAAAGATAGATTTAGATACGGCAAAAAGAATGTCGTCAGCATACTTTGATGCGATAATTGCTCCAGATTTTGATAAAGCTGGGTTAGAAACATTAAAAAAGAGAAAAAGCATAAGGTTGGTAAAGACTGGTAAATTAAGTAGACATTCAAAAAAATATATGGATATAGTTAATATTGTCGGTGGATTGATAATTCAGGAACATGATTCTAATCTTGTTGAGGAAAAATATGAAGTTGTTACGAAAGTTAGACCCAGTTCTCGGGAATTGGAATCTTTAAAATTTGCCTGGAAAGTTGTAAAATACGTTAAGTCTAACGCAATCGTTCTTGTAAAGGGGAAAAGAACTGTTGGTATCGGCCCTGGTCAGGCCAGTAGAATAGGTGCTGTTAAAATTGCGATTGATAATGCTAAGAATGAGACAAAGAATAGTATCATGGCTTCAGATGGTTTCTTTCCGTTCAGGGATTCAATAGATGAGGCAGCTAAAGCTGGTATTAAAGCGATAATTCAACCTGGTGGTTCTATTAGAGATAAGGAAGTTATCGGTGCAGCAAATGAACATAATATAGCTATGGTTTTTACAGGGATTAGAGCTTTTAGACATTAATAACAATTAATAAAACTAAAATCAGCTTTTCACTTAATTGTCATTTTAAAACAATTATGAATCCATACTCTTCTAATATTTCATTTCTCAATTTATTGTATTCAACACCTGGCGCTATGATTTCTAAGAGATATGTGAGTGATCCTACCTCTATCACATCCTTTACTGGCATTTCACTTATATAATCATGCAATAATTTTCTTGGGACTTGATTAGCAAGTTCTGGTTCAAATCTCTCTTCTATAGCTTTATAATTTTTTTCCCAAAAAGTTTTGAATTCTCCTACTAGTTCATTTATTTTTCTCGTTTTTTCTTCGGGTTTAATCTCTGGATCCAGAGTTATACTATCTAGTTGAAAAACTGCTGATTCTAAGGTTTCTTTCATTAATTTATATACTTGTCCCTCAACCACTTTCTCCATAATAATAGAATATAGGTTAAAGATTTATTCTTTTAGGGCAAAAGTACTTAATTCTTCTTATTCAAAAAGAAATTTTAATTTCAAAACTCGTTAATATTCTATGTCAATGACCTATCAACAAGTCACTGATTATCTATATTCTTTAAAGTTGTTAGGTATCAAACTCGGCTTGGAGAGCGTTAAAAGTTTACTTGAATCAATGGGAAACCCTCAGAATAAGTTCAAGTCAATCTTAGTTGGAGGAACAAATGGAAAGGGTTCTAACGTTGCTATGATAGCTTCAATATTGAAAGAAGCAGATTATAAAGTCGGAATTTTCACAAAACCCCACCTTTCAAGTTTTACTGAAAGAATTGTCATTAACAATGAAAGGATACCAGAAGAAGATGTGATAAGACTTGTAGAATACGTTAAATCAGTTATAGAAAACATGAAAAAAAGTCCTGACTTCAGACACCCCACTTTCTTTGAAGTTACCACTGCTATCGCATTCAAATACTTTGAAGAAAAGGAAGTCGATTTTGCTGTTTTGGAAGTTGGTATGGGTGGTAGATTGGATGCGACTAATGTGGTTGATCCTTTGATTTCTGTAATTACTAATATTTCACTTGAACACACTAAGGTATTAGGCGATACTGTTCTAAAGATTGCAAGAGAAAAGGCTGGAATAATAAAACAGAACGGAATTTTGATTACTGCGACGGAAGATGATAAAGTTTTCTCTCTGTTCAAAAAAATATGTGAAGATAAAAAATCCAGAATATTCCGTGTTGGTGAAGATATAAAATTCGAAGAAGTGGACTTTGATATAAATGGACAAACGTTCAACATCAAAGTTTTTGATAAGAATTATGAAAATCTATACACACCTTTACTCGGTGTCCATCAACTCTTTAATGCTTCTTCAGCTATAGGAGCAATAGAAGCTTTGAGAATACGTGGTATTCACATCAACGAAGAATCGATTAAACTAGGATTAAAAAAAGTTAAATGGCCTGGTAGGGTTGAAATAGTTCAAAAAAATCCTTTGGTCGTCTTAGATTGTGCTAAGGATCCTGTTGCGATGAAAAAATTGAAAGAAGCGGTTTTAAAATATTTTAAGCATGACAAGCTTATTTTGGTAATCGGTATCTCTTCTGATAAGGATATAAATTCTATGATGAACGAAATCGTTCCGATTTCAGATTTTGTTGTGGTAACTAAACATAAAGTCATGAATCGTGGTACTGATACAAAATTACTCGCTGAATTAGTAAGAAAACATTCAAAGGATTACACGATAGTGGAAGATATAAAAGATGCTGTAAAAAAAGCTCTATCTCTAGCAGAAGAAAAAGTTATGGTACTGGTAACTGGATCTCTGTTTACAGTGGGGGAAGCAAGGGAAATTTGGTATAAAGAAGTTGATTTAAAATGGAGAAGGGAATTGAACGAATCTCCATTACCTAGCAAATTCAAAAAAAGTAAAGTTTAAGTATAGAAAGACTTTAATTGTTAGCTTTCTACTATTTTCATGGATATTATGGGTTTTTTAGATAGATTTAGAAGAAAAAAGAAAACTGAAGTATCAGGAAAAATAATAGAACTTGTACGCGAACCGGTTAAAGGAGAACCATCTTTATTAAGGCGATTATGTGGTGAAGATGTATCTCTTTATGAAAATATGTCTCGATTAATGTACTTGGATCCAAGAGATAAGGGTACTTACGAGGAAGCAATGAAAAAAGCAGAAGAAGCAGAAAAAAAAGGAAATAACCGAGAAGCAAAAAGAAATTATAGACATGCAGGTGCATTGGCTTTATACGAAAAAAATCCAGGGGGAGTTGTATTAGCTTTAAGTAAGCTAGAAGAATATGACAGGATTATGGAAGTTCCAGAGAAGGCAATAGAAAAAGCTCATGAGCATTATTTAGATCCTGTAGAAGGGTTAAAAACAAAAGACGATAAAGGTAAGAAATAAGAAAATATCGTTAAAGATTCAACTTTCAACTTCGATTATCCTTTCTTCGGTTATAATTTTATGTACAGTCACATCTGTATCATCTACAGGAATGTCATCAACTATTTGGAATTCGTATGCTAAAGCTACGACAGGTATGTTTTTCTTCATACTTCTCAAAAATCTGTCATAGAAACCCATACCATAACCTATTCTATCACCATCTTTATCAAAAGCCACTCCAGGAATGATAACTAAATCTATATCATCTGGTGATACTGGTCTAAAGAATTCTTTTTTTGGTTCCAAGATGTTAAAAGCACCAGGTTCTAATTCATTTAAATTCTTCAATTCGGATAGAATAAGTTTTTTGTTCTTGACATCAGAAATTGGTACTACAATTCTCTTGCCTAATTTTAGAGCATCTTTTATCATATTTTTAGTTTCGACTTCATCTTTTGTTGGGACATAGAACAAGATAGTGTTTGCTCTTATGAATTCTGATGATCTAAAGAGTCGTTCCTTTATCCTGTAACTATTAGTTATCGCCCGATAAGGTGATTGTGAGTTTCTTAAGTACAAGATTCTCTTTCTTATACCCTCTTTTTTCATACAGTAATGTTTTTGGTTTAAATTTAAATGCTTGTTAAAATTTTAGAATAAAAAGAATAAATTATATAATTTCCTCATCAAATTACATACTATGGTATGGATAGTTGAGGTTGGATACAAAAAACATGTCATTGATCCTGAAGGTTTTATGACGAAAAAGGGTATTGAGGAATTAGGCATAGAAGGCATAGAGGACGTAAGAGCGATCAACACTTACACTATTACAGGAGACATGGGCGAGGAAGAAATTAAAAAAATCGCTGAAGAACTTCTATCAGACAATCAAATACAAAATTATGGTTATAGGGGCATAGGAGTCAAAAAACCATTGGAGCATGACATTTCCAAGGGTTGGATTGTTGAAGTTGGATTAAAACCAGGGGTAATGGATGGTGTAGGTTTGAGTGCAGCAAGTGCAATAGAAGTTCTGGGAGTAGACAGTGTAAAAGAAGTTAAAACTGGTAACAAATACCTGATAATAGGGGATGTTCCTGAGGAAGATATAAAGAAGATTTGTCAAAGGCTTCTAGTAAACAACTTAATACAGTTCTACAGGTATCAGAAGATCGGTGAAAGTTGAATGGTCGTTAATGCAATCGAGATTATTGATAAGAGTGACGAGGAGTTATTGAAGATAAGTAAAGACTATTTCCTAGCTTTGAATTTAGAAGAAATGAAAACGATCCAGAAATATTTTTCTGAGAAAGGAAGGAATCCCACAGATGCTGAAATAGAAACGTTAGCACAGACATGGTCTGAGCATTGTGTTCATAAAACATTCAAAGGAATAATAGAAACTCCTGATGTTGAGATAGATGGTTTGTTAAATTCATTCATTGCTAAAGCAACAAAAGAATTGAACATGCCTTGGTGTAAAGTTGTTTTCAAAGATAACGCAGGTGTGATTGAATTTGATGAAAACCGTGATGTTGCAATGAAAGCTGAAACACACAATCATCCTACTGCTTTAGATCCTTATGGGGGAGCAGGAACAGGATCGGGTGGTGTTTTCAGGGATGTTATGGGTGTAGGTGCAAAACCCATTCTTTCTACTGACATCTTGTTTTTTGGTCCTTTAGATTTTCCTTTTGAGAAACTACCAAAGGGTGTGATGCATCCTAAGAGGTTGATGAAAGGAGCTGTTGCTGGTATAAGAGATTATGGAAACAGTATGGGTATCCCAACAGCTAACGGCGGGATAGGGTTTGATGAAGGGTATATCGGTAATCCTCTTGTTTATGCAGGTTGTGTTGGGATAATGCCTAAAGGAAAATATATAAAAAATCCTCAGAAAGGAGATCTTATTCTGTTGGTTGGAGGGAGGACTGGTAGGGATGGAATTCACGGTGTAACTTTTGCGTCTTTAGAATTAACGTCAGAATCTGAGAAAACATCTTCTGGTGCTGTTCAGATAGGTAATCCAATCGTTCAAAAAAGAGTTTTGGATGCGTTGTTGAGGGTCAGGGATGCAGAAGAAAAACCATTGTATTCCGCGATAACGGATTGTGGAGGTGGTGGATTATCATCAGCAGCAGGAGAAACAGGAGAACATTTAGGTATTGTTGTTGATTTGGAAAAGATTCCTTTGAAGTATGAAGGTCTTGAACCTTGGGAGATATGGATTTCTGAAGCTCAAGAAAGAATGCTTTTAGCTGTTCCAAAAAAGAATCTTGAAAAAATTCTGGAGATATTCGAGATAGAGAATTCTGAAGCAACCGTTATAGGAGAATTCACTGGAGACAAGAGATTGGTTTTGAGATACAATGGAGAGATAATCGCAGATTTGGATATGGATTTTGTTCATGGTAAGGTTCCAAGAGTTAAGAGAAAAGCAAAGTGGAAAAAACTAAAACACCCTGAACCTGATTTTCCTGATAAGGATGATTTGACTGATGATTTGAAAGCTATCCTAAAATCTCCTAATGTGGCTAGTAAAGAATGGGTTATTCGACAGTATGATCATGAAGTCCAGGCTAAGACAGTAATAAAATCTTTACAAGGTATAAATTGTGATGGGCCAGGTAATGCTTGCGTCCTTAAACCAGTTGAGAATAGTTGGAAAGGAATAGTTGTTTCAAACGGAATTAATCCCAAGTACTCTATCGATCCATACAACATGGCTTTGTCTGCAATAGATGAGGCTATAAGGAACAATGTATGTTGCGGTGGAAGAAGGATTGCGATTCTTGATAATTTCAGTTGGGATGATCCTGAAAGAGAAGATAGTTTAGGTAGATTAGTTGAAGCTTGCAGGGGATGTTATGACGGGGCTATTGGTTTCAAAACACCTTTCATTTCTGGTAAGGACAGTCTTTATAATGAATTCGATATAGGAAAAGGAGAGACAGTAGCCATTCCTCCCACTCTTTTGATATCTGCGATCGGAATAATACCCGATATTCGGGAAGCTGTAACCATGGATGCAAAGGAAGTTGGTAATACTATATATATAATAGGAAAGACTAAGGACGAACTCGGTGGTTCACATTACTTCATGATTCACGGCTTCAAGGGAAATAATGTTCCTAGTGTTGATGTAAAAAAAGCTAAGAAATCTTTTGATGATTTGTTGAAAGCGATGGATAAAGGATTGGTAAGAGCGTGTCATGATTGTTCTGAGGGTGGAATTGGAGTTGCAGCTGCTGAAATGGCATTCGCAGGTGAATTGGGAATAAAGATACATTTGGACAAGGTTCCTGTAAAAAAATTGAAAAGAAATGACAAGATTCTTTTCTCTGAATCTAACAGTCGATTTTTGGTTGAAATTAAGAAAGGGAAAGAAAAGGAATTCGAAAAGGTAATGGAAGGAAATGTTTTTGCAAAGATTGGTGAAGTAACTGGAAACAAGAAACTTACTATTATCGGTTTGAATAGTAAAAAAGTTGTTAACGAGGATGTTTTAGAATTGAAGAAAGTTTGGAAGAGTACATTTGATTGGGGTTATCATGAAGGAAGTTAGGACTATCGTGTTAAGGGTTGATGGGACAAATTGTGATGAAGAGACTGTTATAGCTTTCAAGAAAGCAGGTTCTCTTGTTGATTTAGTTCATATTAACGAACTGAAAAAAGGTTACAAGTCATTGGAAGATTATCAGATTTTATGTTTACCTGGAGGCTTTGCACATGGTGATCATCTAGCTGCTGGTAAAATCTGGGCAGTTGAACTCAAACATTCATTGAGTAAAGATGTCAAGAAATTCGTTGAGGATGGGAAATTGGTCATTGGTTTATGTAATGGTTTTCAAGTGTTAGCCAAAACAGGTTTGTTACCTGCAATAGATGGAATAATGAAAAAGCAAACTGCTACCCTTTTCTACAGTGATTGTGGGTCTTTCCAAGATAGATGGATTTACATGAAACATGTAAACAAAGGAAAATGTGTCTTTACCAGAGGAATTAAGGATATCATTTATCTTCCTATTAATCATGGAGAAGGAAAGTTTTTTGTAGATGATAAGAAAATAATCGAAAAATTAGAAGAGAATGATCAAATTGTTTTCAAATATGTTGATACTGACGGTAATTATGCTGGTTGGCCTTGGAATCCCAATGGTTCGATGGACAATATAGCTGGTATTTGTAATCTAGAAGGGAATGTATTTGGGTTGATGCCACATCCTGAGAAGTATATTCATAAGTGGATGCATCCTTATTGGACTAGAAACAATTTACCAGAAGAAGGAGATGGATTTAAGATTTTTAAGAATGCGGTTGAGTTTGCTAAGAAGTTGTGAAAATAAAAAAAATTCTGTTCGTTTGTATGAGCAATATAAGAAGAAGTAAAATGGCAGAAGGTATATTCGAAAAACTTTCTGGATATAAAGCAATGAGTGCTGGTGTTGATCCTGCTGACAAACCTGACAAGAATGTTATTAATGCTTTAAAAGAAGCTAGTGTTTCTGGATTGGATAAGGATTTCAGTCTTTTGAGAATTTTTTTATGTTTCATTAGTCCCATTTGTGTCTTGGATTTCTTGGTATTATAAACCATGCGATTAAATAAGCCAACAAACCTGTACCATACACTAATACAGAAAAAACCCAAATCAATCTGACAACAGTAGGGTCGACATTTAAATATTCTGCTATTCCCCCGCAAACTCCACCCAAAACTTTTTCCTTTCCAGATCTGTACAATCTTTTAACTTTTTTTTCAGGTTTTCTTTTGGTTTTTTTTGCCATTTTTTCACTTATTGATTATTCAACTTTAACATAGTTAAATTTAATTCTTCTGACATCCTTATGTTTGGTATGGAAAAATTTATGAACGAAAATAAAGAAGAAGACGAAAAAAGACAAGTTGATATAAAACTCGGAGAATTTCAACTTAGAGAGGGTTCGGTCCTTTTAATAAAAAAGACTAACTATAAAGGGGATGATAGGATAGACTTTCGTGTGTGGAAGAACACAGCAACTTACAAAGGCCCAACAAAACAGGGATTCGTTTTGCCAATGGATAAAATTGACGATTTCATAAAGATGGTAGAAGGAATGAAGAAAAAGTTAAAAAGCCAAGACTGAGAATACTATAAATCTTTTAAAACATCTTAAAATATTGAATACCATGGCTGAATATACTGTCTATATTCCTAAAGAATTCTTTACTCGAGGGATTGTCAACACACAAATTTTTATGATTCTAGTCATAATAGTGGTAGTAATAGCATTTTTCGGTTATAAACTTTTCAAAACAATGGGCTCGAGAAAGAGAGAAGAACGTTTTTGATCAACCTCTATTCAGATTTTTAAATTATAGTTCACTATTAATTTCATGGTAGAATATCAGTATTTGACTATGAAAGAAATAATGCAATTACTGCATGATTTACGGGATAAAATAGTAAAGAGTGGTTTTAAACCAGATTGTTTAGTTGGTATGAGTAGGGGTGGATTCATTCCTGTCAGAATTCTATCAGATATATTGGATGTTGGTGATGTATACATTATTGGAGTCACTTATTACAGGGATATAAAAGTCACAAAAAAAGAACCTGAAATAACTCAGGATATAGACAAGAAAGATCTAAAAGGCAAAACCATACTTCTAGTAGATGATGTGTCTGATACTGGAAAGAGTTTAAAATTTACCGTCAATCACTTAAACCAAAACGGAATAAAGTTTTTAAAAACAGCAACACTCCATCTTAAACCTTGGTCTGTTTTTATACCAGATTATTATGTAAAAACAACAAAAAAATGGATAATATATGAATGGGAACTAAGTGAAGTTATCAGAAAGATATTAAAAAAGTTTAAGACTCAGGATAAAATAAAAGAGGAATTATCCAGAACTGGAATACCAGAGGAAATCATAAAAAGATATGCCAACATTTGATAATTGATAGTATGAAAGTCTTAATCGTTTGTGGAAGCAAATCTGATATGAAAATAGCGGCTGAAGCATCGAATATTCTGGATATCAATAATGTATCGAACGAAGTACAGATAGCATCAGCTCACAGAGAACCAGAGAAAGTAAAAGAAATCTTAAAAAATTCTGATGCTGATGTTTTTATCGCGATTGCGGGATTATCCGCAGCTCTACCAGGTTTCATTGCATCTTTGACTAACAAACCTGTGATTGGAGTTCCTGTCAACGTAAAACTAGATGGTTTAGATGCCTTATTATCAACTATGCAAATGCCTTCTGGTGTACCTGTCGCTACTGTAGGGATAGATAACGGGAAGAATGCCGCTTTTCTTGCTATAAAGATATTGAAATTAAAATACCCGAAATTGAAGTGATAAAAGAGTATATTTTGATAAAATTAAGATAACACATTTATCTTTAAAATCCTGAATTTTACTGGTTGTTGTATGCCTTGTACAGTAATTTTGGGAGCTCAGTTTGGAGATGAAGGGAAGGGTAAGGTTGTAGATTATTATTCTAAGGATGCTGATGTAATTGTAAGATATCAAGGTGGTTGTAATGCGGGACATACTGTCGTGTTTGGAGGCCAAGTTTTCAAGTTACATTTAATACCATCTGGTGTTTTTTACGGGAAGAGACTTATCATAGGAAATGGAGTTGTCTTAGATCTGGAAACTCTGTCAAAAGAAATTGATGACTTGAACCCGAAGATTGAAAAACTAGATTTGCTGATAAGTAACAGGACTCATATCACACTTCCTTTTCATAAGGAATTAGATGGGATAGAAGAATCGTTTAGGGGTAAATCAAAGATAGGAACGACAAAACGTGGTATCGGTCCAACATACACAGACAAGGTAGCTAGGTGTGGTTTAAGAATAGTTGATCTTCTTGATAACGAAGTTTTGGACAAAAAACTCAGTGAAACTATAATGATAAAGAATAGGATCTTGAAGAATGTTTTCGAGTCAAAAACTCAAATTTCCAAGAAAGAAATTTTTGCTTATTGTATGAAACATAGGGAAAAAATCAAGGATTATGTTGGTGACGCTTCAATCGAATTAAATAATGCAATAAAACAAGATAAGAATGTACTATTCGAAGGTGCACAAGGGACTCTTCTAGACATAGATCACGGAACTTACCCGTTTGTCACATCTTCTAATCCGACCGTTGGTGGTGTGTTTACAGGAACTGGAATCGGACCTAAACACATCGACAAAATAATAGGAGTAATGAAAGGTTATATCACGAGAGTGGGTGGAGGCCCGATGCCGAGTGAGATGGACAAAGTAATAGGTGAAAGAACAAGAGAAAAGGGTAAAGAATTCGGGGTAACGACTGGAAGACCTAGGAGATGTGGTTGGTTAGACGCGGTTATTTTAAAATATGCTATCAGGTTAAACTCCTTGAATGGTATAGCGATAACGAAACTCGATGTTTTGGGGGGATTAAACAAAGTAAAAGTATGCACATCGTATAAAATCAACGGTAAAACACTGGAAGAATTCCCAGCTAGTTTGAAGATTCTGGAAAAATGTGAACCTGTTTATGAAGAGTTTGATGGTTGGGAGGACCTTTCAGAAGAAGAATGGATGGAAATTGTAAAAAAAGGTTATTACGCTTTACCAAAGGAATTGAGAGATTATTTTAAAAGAATTGAAGAGATAGCTGGTATATCAATATATCTGATTTCCCTTGGTCCAGAGAGAAAAGCAACAATTTCTATTAAGGAAATTTTTGATCATTGAAAACACTTTTATCTTTTCAATTCTAATTTTACACATGAAATTTCTCAGAAAGGGAAAAGTTAAAAATATCTATGATATCGGTGATGGAAAACTTTTGTTTGAATATTCTGATAGAATATCCTGTTTTGATGTTATCTTGAATGATACTATTCCTTCAAAGGGTGAAGTTTTGTGTAGGATGGGTGCTTTCTGGTTCAAAAGTTTAGACTTTCCGAATCATATGGTAAGGATTGAAAGACCAAATAAGTTGATTGTTAAAAAATGTGAAGTTATTCCTATGGAATGTGTTGTCCGTGGTTATCTTTACGGAAGTTTTTATGGGAGAGTAAAGAATGGTGAAGCGAAAATTCCAACTGAACCTGTATTGGCTTCAAAGTTGCCAGAGATTGTGTTCGACCCTACTACAAAATTTGAGAAGAAAGATAGGGTAGTTTCTAAAACAGAAGTTTTGGAGAATAAATGGTTAACTGGAATGGAATTTGAATGGCTTAAGAGAAAGAGTATTGAATTGTACAAAAAAATGTCTGAGATAGTTGATAAGGCAGGGTTCATACTTGCCGATGTTAAATTCGAGTTTGGAAGGGTTAATGACAAGATAATACTGATCGACTCTGTAGGGCCAGACGAGTTCAGGTTGTGGCCTAAAGAAAGTTATTCTCCTGGGAAGACTCAATATGCCTATGATAAACAGGTTGTGAGAGATTGGTTGATTAAAGTAGGCTATAAAAAATCCTTGGATGAAGCTCGCAAAAAAGGAATGAAAATACCTGAACCACCGAAATTATCAGAAGATATAATGAACGAAGCGAGAAGAAGATACATTTATGTTTTTGAAAAAATTACTGGGGAAAAATTTTAAAATATTCTCATTTCTTCTTCTGACAATTTATATATGATTAGAAAAGATACAAAACAAACTAATCCTACTAAAACACTCATCGCAGAAGCAGGTCCCCATTGTCTCATCGATATGAATCTGTAAATGGCAACAGACATAGTAGTTGCTTTAGGTTCCCACAAGAAATTAGTAGCGGTAAATTCCCCTATGCTCATGGCAAAAGTAAATGAAAGACCTATCAAAATAGTAGGTAACATCAATGGAAGTTCTATTCTAAAGAATGTTTCTAGTCTTTTTGCCCCTAAACCTCTAGAGGTTTCAATTAAATCAGGATCTACTCTGTCTTTAGCATTGGCAAAAGCTCTCATCATGAAAGGAAAACTTATCAGAGAATGAGCGATTATTATGAAAAACCATACATCTGAATAAAATATATCAGTAGAATGAAAAGCTCTAACCATGCCTAGAGCTAGAGTTATGGCAGAAGCCGTGAGTGGAAGAAAGATAAAAGTATCGAATAAGACTGAACTCTTGCCTTTCATTTTTTCTCTTAGGAATAACGTGCATAAACCTAAAACAGCAGCTATGTAAACGGATGAAAATGCAAAGAAAAAGGAGTTAAAAACAGACCTTAAAGGTCCCACACCCAAGAAACGACTAGGAACAAACGAGAAAATAGTATTATAATTTTCTAGAGTCAAAGTATTCGTAAATTGATTCCTTAAGGATTTATTCATTATCCCTAAGAAAAGCAATGAATTGAACAGTATAAGGAAACCGAAATAAACAACTATTAATGTTTTAACCAAAGGTTTTGTTTCATTTAAGTTCGGTAATTTTTTCACTGCTGATCGTCCTACTCTCTTTCTTTCAGTTACTCGTTTCAAACTTCTCATATAGAGATAGACAAACACAAACATTACTAAAAATTGCATTAAGGCCAAAGAAGCTGCTATTGGCTTTCCTGTTAAAGGAAAAGTTTTGTATGTTGATGCAATGTGAACCTCCATCGTTCTAAGATTGATACCACCCAATATCTTAACTACAGGGAAACTTAGAAAACAAAAGATGAAAGTTAATAGGCATCCAACTATTATTCCGGGAAGCATTGTAGGTAATATTATTCTTTTGAATTTATGCCAACCTTTGCTACCGAGACTTTTTGCAACTTCTTCTACTTCAGGATCAGATTGTGTTAATGAAGAAGATGTCCAGTGAATTATTAAAGGAATATTATAGAAAGCATGTGCATACATTATACCTATCCAACCAAATGCAATATTTTCCGGAATTATAGTGTTAATGACAAAAGCTATCAGCCCGTTTGGGCCTAGAACGGTGATAACGCCAAGAGCAACGAAAACTCCTGGTAATACAAAAGGGACTGTTAAAAAGGCGAGAAGAAATCTTTTACACCGAAATTCATACCTACCGAATAAATAGCCTGCTGGCAAGCCTATCGCGAGGCTGATTATTGTCGATAGGATTGCTTGGATGAAAGTGAATCTCCATATTTTGAGATTATTAGAATCGAATAGAATTTGAATAATGTTCGCAGAAAATGAATCTTTTAGAATTGAAGCTAAAGGAAAATAGAAAAAGATTATCATAAACAAGATAGGAATTAGACCGAGTAAAATTAGGGAATACCGTGAGTTCATATAAATAAAATTATGAATTAAGATATTAACTTTAAGATAATATGGTATTCCTCCAAGTCGTCAACCAATTCTCATAATTATTTTCTATTTCTTCTGGTGTAATGTACTCGTTGACAATATCAACATTTGTAGGGTCAATAGCATAATCATACGATTCATCTAATTCAGCATTCTTGTTAGCAGGGTACATCCAGTTGTTTGTTGGAATTTGATTTTGAACTTCAACACTCAAGAAATAATCAACGAACTTTTCAGCCAAGTCTTTATGTGGAGCTCCCTTGACGATACTTATTCCTTCGACCTGTAACCAACCAAGATTCTTTTCTTCTTCATGAGTCAAAACGGCTCTCATATCTTTCGAATAATCGAAATAAACATTATAAGCTGAATCCGTACCATAACTAACCAATAAATGTCTATCTAATTCAGGTGTCCAGAAATCGTTTATAGCATCACCCCAACTTGGAACAACTCTAGCATTTTCTTTGACATCTTCCCACCAATTAATCCAATCCTCATTCAGTATCTTATCATAAACGGTTATTTGCCATAACAATAATGATAATCCAGTACTAGACAAACTTGGATCTTCAATTATCAGTTGGTTTGAATATTCTGGTTTTAATAAATCTTTGAAAGTTATACTTTCTATCTCGGGGTGTGTATCGGATGAAATGTAATTAGTATCGTAAACTAATGCTATTACAGAATAATCATAAGGATTAGTATAATGTTCTGAGTCTAAAGTATCTGTAAGCCAAGAATGAATTTCATCAATGTTTTGAGGTTGATACCTTTCAAGAATTCCAGCTTTCTTTGCTTCGAATATCAGTATGTTGTCTATGCCGATAATGACATCAGCTCTAGGGTTACCTTTTTCCTCTATCGCTTTTAGTAAAGCCTCTCTAGTACTATCAAAATAGACTACATTTACTTTGACATTATGTTTATCCCCAAAACCACCAAAGACACTTTCTAAAGTTGCATTTGAATCTTTTCCCCAAGCAAGAAGACTTTCGTATGCATAGATAGTCAATTCAGCTGGTGGTGTTGTCATGAGTAGAAAACCCAAGCTAAATATAAGCAACAATAACACGATGCTAAGAATTATTATTTGATTTGTCTTGTTCATGTTAAGAATCTTAAAGTTGTTACTTTATTTATAATTTATTATGGTGTAACAGATGGATATTGAATTGAGAAGCGTTTCTAAATCTTTTAACGGTAATTCAGTAGTCAGGAAATTGAATTTAATCATTAAAGACCAAAGTATAGTTTGTTTGTTGGGGCCTAGTGGATGTGGCAAGACAACAACACTCAAGATCATTGCTGGTTTAATTGTGCCAGATAAAGGTTCAATATTGTTTGATGGAAAAGATGTTACTTCATTACCTCCGGAAGAAAGAAACACCGGAATAGTTCCTCAAAACTATTCTTTGTTCCCACATTTGACTGTTGAAAAAAATATAGCTTTTGGGTTAGAAGTCAGAAACTACTCAAAAGAAGAAATTAAAAAGAGAGTAAAGGAACTTTTAAAGTTAGTTAAGTTGACTGGATTTGAAAAAAGATACCCAAGACAATTGAGTGGCGGTCAGCAACAGAAGATAGCATTATCAAGAGCTTTGGCTCATTATTCCTCTATTCTTCTTCTGGATGAACCCTTAGCATCGATAGACTTGAAAGATAGGATCAGACTCAGGAGGGAAATAAAGACAATTCAGAAGAAAACTAAGGCAACTACTCTATACATAACACATGATGTCAATGAGGCGTTTGCTGTTTCTGATAAAATTGCTGTGATGGAGAACGGAAGGATTAAATCATATAGGTCTACTAAGAAACCTGTTTGAGAAATTTAAATTATTTAACTCCTTATTATACAGTATGTCAGTTCATCCCATCGATTTTCGATATTATTCTAAAGAAATGAAAAAGATCTGGGAAGAGGAATCAAGACTTCAGACATGGTTGACGGTCGAAGCTATACTAGCAAAAGCCCATGCAAAGCTGGGTAATATTTCCAAAGAAGCGGCAGATGAAATATCCAGAAAAGCATCGACAAAATACGTAAAAGTTGAGAGGGTCAAAGAAATCGATAGAGAAATACATCATGATTTAATGGCGATGGTTAAAGCTTTAGCTGAACAATGTGAAGGTGATGCCGGAAAATATATTCACTTTGGTGCAACTTCTTATGACATCCAGGATACTGCCACAGCATTACAGTTTAGAGATGCGATAAAAATTATCAAGAAAGAATTAACTAAATTGAAGAACATTCTTGTTGGTTTAGCTGAAAAACATAAGAAAACTGTTTGTGTTGGGAGAACACACGGTATCCACGCAACCCCAACTACTTATGGGATGAAGTTCGCTTTTTTTGCAACAGAAGCACAAAGAAATATTGAGAGACTAGATTCTGTAAAAAAAAGAGTTTTAGTAGGAAAGATGAGCGGAGCGGTAGGTACTCAGGCTAGCTTTGGTAAACAGGGAATAGAAATTCAAAAAATGGTAATGAAAGAATTGGGTTTAAAACCAGTTCTAGTTTCAACTCAAATTGTCTCAAGAGATAGACATGCTGAACTCATAAGTGTTCTCGCAATTATAGCTTCAAGTTTAGAGAAGATTGGTAAAGAAATAAGAAATCTTCAAAGAACAGAAATCGCGGAAGTGTTTGAACCATTTACAGGAAAACAAGTTGGTTCTTCAACCATGCCTCACAAAAGAAATCCTCACAAGTCTGAAAGGATTTGTGGTCTAGCGAGAATCATAAGATCAAACCTTGAACCGCAGATGGAAACTGTTGCTCTGGAACATGAAAGGGATTTAACTAATTCTAGTCTAGAAAGAATCACTTTCCCAACTACTTTTATTCTGTTGGATTATATGTTGAAACAAATGAATAAGATCCTTTCTGGTTTGGAGTTTAACTACGATAACATAAAGAAGAATCTTGAAATGACAAAGGGATTGAATATGGCAGAACATTTGATGATAGGATTGGTTAAGAAAGGTGTTGGTAGACAGGAAGCTCATGAAATGTTGAGAAAAGCGGCGATTAAAACAACGAAAGAGAACAAAACATTTAAGGAAATTTTACTTCAAAGTGAAATAATCAAGATGAAACTTACTGAAAAAGAACTTGATTGGTATCTTGATCCTGAGAATTATCTCGGTACTGCAGTTCAACAAGTGGAGAATGTTATCAAAGTTCTGAAAAAATAATCGTTTTGTAAGATAATATATTACGTCGAAATATACCACTAATTCGTTATAAATCTTAATTCTGATAACTTTAAGTAAAGATTTTTCCTAAGGAATATTAGGTGTTAAATGATGGCCACAAAACATGGAAAGTTAGGAGATTGGGCCTTCATGGGTGGAGTAATACTAGCAATAGTGTTGGGTCTTTTGGGAAGTTACCTTACAGCATACGTTGAAGCAGTAACTTATTTGTTGATAGTATTAGGATTAATCGTTGGGCTTGTTAATGTTAAACAAAAGGAAGCTTTTAACTTCCTGATAGCATCGATTGCATTACTCGCAGTAGGTGGAGCTGGTTTAGATACACTTCCGGCAATTGGAACTTACATCGGACCAATACTCACAAACATCGCTACTTTTGTAGCACCAGCAGCTATTGTAGTGTCTTTGAAGGCTATAAATGACTTGGCTTCTAAAACGGCATAAAAATTGCTTTTTTTTCTTTTTTTCTTATTAATTAGAACTGAATATATACAACCAAACTATTTTTTAGAAGATTCAAAACATTTTTTACACAATCCGTTATTTCTATAAGCTTGAGTTTGTGAGATAGGATTTAGACATTTCTTACATAAAAGCATAATCATTCTTAGAGTTTTAATTTATTAAAATCTTTTTCAAATTAACACAAAAACAAGATAATCAAATTTAAATTAATTGGACCGGGCGGGAATTGAATCTCAAATTTTGTTTCCCCTTTATTTAATGGACAAATCTTTTTTAAGTGCACCTATACTCTTTAATTCTTTGAACAAAAAATTCATAGCATATCCTACATCTTGAATCTTCCTTGTACCAGTACAGATAACTTTACCTGAACTAAACAATAATAATGCAGCCTTGGGGTCTTTCATCCTATAGACCAAGCCAGGGAATTGATCTGGGTCGTACTCAGTATTTTC
>Ga0209636_10000018_pt1 | contig 136898 bp, 89 predicted proteins | sample DeeMarSWOR152_54_FD_187464 | JGI IMG/M metagenome (GOLD analysis project Ga0209636, IMG submission 187464) | Marine sediment microbial communities from White Oak River estuary, North Carolina - WOR-1-52-54 (SPAdes) (version 2) | ecosystem: Environmental > Aquatic > Marine > Intertidal zone >...
TTGAAGTCGGCAGTACCGTTAACTTCTATATCTAAGTTGACTTCGTCAGCTTTAACTACTGCCATAGAAATGACAGTAATCAAAAGCATTATTGTGATTATTTTTATTTCGTTCATCCTAAAACCACCTCGAAATCGACGCTTGAATCTTCATTAGTTTCAATATATTTAGTCATATAAGCTGAACCCTCATTTTCTACTTCAATGACATAGTTGAAGTATTGAGTGTTATATGACATGTAATTACCAAAGACATCGGTTGTCTGTCCTAGGAAGTAGATATAATAGCAACCTGTATCGTCACATACAGCTTCTATGAAACCATTATGATATGAGAATGGACCAACTAATTCATATTGAGTTCCCATTTCAAAGTATCCGGAATCACAATCTAATCTTCCGATACTGTATTCAGCGTTGTAATCAAATTCACCGTCTATTTGACTAGATTGACCATAATAAATCCAAGCATCGCCTGAACCATCAACGTATTGATATCCTGAACCATAACTTGGAGTAGCTGCTGCCAAAGAGTATGCTACACCAGTTCCGTCTAATAGGGTTTGATAATTTGTCGTTATTTCTTGATCTCCTTTATCATGAATGATTTCTTGATCAAAACTAACACAACCATTATCAACCTCAGAATAATCCTCGACTAAATTATAAGGACTGTTAGTCATGTATTGAGTTCCTTCATAACTGCCTTCATCGCAGTCAGGATCTTCACAACAAGGACAGGGTGGAGCATATAAATTCACTTCGTCGTTCATGTCTGGTTTTGTTTCAGAAGTAATTTCGGTTTTAATTGTTGCACTCCCTGTTCCTTCGTATTCAATAAATGCAGAAGTGGCTAAAACTAAAGTAGGAGTTAAGAGTATTATGAGTATAAAACTCATCATTTTTTTCATTTCATTTATCATTATTTGGTAGTTAAACATACTATTCCTCAAATCATACTTTAAACTTTTAAGCTTTTCGGTTGTTTTACGAAAAAAGAAAAAAAGAAAAAAAAGGCAAACTATCTCAAAATTCTCCAGTATCCTAACAGCCCATTAAACAATCTGGCATATCTGGTAAGTCTGGCCTTTCTGGTGTACAATCGAATGGCAGATTTATGCCGACACTCTCAACAAAGCTGAAATCATTTGTAGTGTAAGTATCCCATACGAAACTGCTTGTTGAAAATTGACCAGCTGGATCTTCGACGTTTAAATTTGCAGTGTTGTGTATTTCTATTTTCTCAACAAACGGTGGGTTTAGTGTCACAAATTCTGTGTAAATATTTGCTACAGTTGGCCATTTCATGTTTCCATAACAGTCAAGACTTGAATCTTCTGTCCACCATACAACTAGTTTCTCTATGCTCGTTGAGCCACTGCCTGAAACAGCTTGTGACTCTACCATGTTCCATGCACTCGGATTGTCAATGCTCTTACTTAGTACTAAAGTTCCTTTGTTGTATATCTCTTCAAGGACAGACGCTGTCATCTGATTTGAATGCTCTGTCGAATCATAACCACCTACTGTTGCAAATTGTGCATAGTTCGTTGTTCCCTGCGAATACAATTGTACATCTATATCGGTGAATGCCAATACTGGAGATGCTAAAAGCACCAAAGCTACTAAAGCTGATAAAATTCTTTTCATTTTATTTCACCTTTTCTATTCTAGTCTGTTTTATGCCGGTGTTAACAGAAAACCGTTGGATTGTCGTCCAGTTCCCATGCGTGTTTAACGCCCCGACGGGCAAGTAAGTATGAATAGATAAAAGTCTACAATATACAGCATTTGAATGAAAATTCACGTCAACTTCCTCTAATTTCAAACTAGATTTTATAAAACACCTTAAAGTTTTATACTTAACAGTGGCAACACAATAGAAAATTATCTACTATTTGATAGTAACTTATTTTAGAAAGAATTAAAAACAGAAAAAGTAAAAAGATATTCTTTATTTTGCTCATCGTTTCTGTATTAACTTTAATAATAATCCTGATTTGTCAGATAAGTCTGTCCATCCACGCATACTACTCGATATACTGGAAGATACGAACTTCTTGAATTTACATTCCAGTTTTCATTATTCCCAGAATCTACGTAATAATAAACTGTTTTTCTTCCAAAACTGAAACTGTAACTTTTATAACCATAATTTCCCTGAGCACACTTGCAGAACTTTCTCAATTGATTTCTATTTATGTAAAGGTATTGATAATCTCCACTCCAACACTTGTCGGTAGGTAATGTCGTTGTTGTGGTTGATGTAGTCGTAGTAGTGGTTGTCGGTATAGTAGTTGTAGTTGTACTAGTTGTAGTTGTTGATGTTGTTGTAGTACTTGTTGTGGTTGTCGTCGTGCTCGTGGTGGTAGTGGTAGTTGGAATTGTTGTTGTGGTTGTAGTAGTCGTTGGAGGTAATGTCGTAGTGGTCGTACTTGTAGTGGTAGTAGTGGTTGTTTCGGGAATGGTGGTTGTCGTACTTGTTGTAGTAGTTGTTGTAGTCGTAGTAGTTGTTGTTGACCCAACATACAAATATGCACCATACGCATCAACAACTCCCGCTCCCGTTATCTCAGGTGTACAAGTAACTTCCCCTTGTCCATAACAGTATCCTCCCCACATGAACCGACATCCATAACATCTATTAACAGGATCTGCAGTATCATACAAAGCATTTTTTATCTCACTACACATCAAACCCGAGTTAGCATCCAAGAGTAAAGCTACAACCCCTGCAACATGAGGAGTTGCCATAGAAGTTCCACTCATCCCTCCATATCCACCAATCAATGTTGAATAAATATTGACTCCAGGAGCAACTATATCCAATGCATTACCTCTCCCTGACCAGTAAGGAACATTATTACTACTATCAACAGCTCCAACTGCTATTGCATTTGATGCACAACCTGGAGAAGAAACTCCTCTCCCGTCATTGCCCGCTGCAACTACGACAGTTAACCCTTGACTCACAACCCAATTCACTTTTGCTGCCAAAGGATCTGAATCACAATTCTCTCCAGTAAAGCTTCCTCCACCAATACTTATACTCATGATTTTTGCATCTGTTTCAACAGCTGCTTCCATTGCCGCTACTATGTCATCTTCATAACATGATCCATCAGCATTACAAACTTTGTACATGTATATTCCCGCACCAGGTGCTACTCCTTTCGAGTTGACATCGTTCCCTCCATTCGATGTTATTATTCCTGATACATGTGAACCGTGACCATGATCATCTTCTGGGTTATTATCGTTATTCACATAATCATATCCACCCAGATAACTGTCCTGTAGTTCTGGATGGTCTGTATCTATCCCAGTATCCAAAATAGCAACTTTAACTCCATTTCCACTTATACCTTCAGCCCAAACCTTATCAGCTCCGATTTGTTTATCCGCATTTAAATCCAAAATATAGAATATCCTAGATTTCCTCACTTTTAATTGACTTATTATATCTTCTGGACAATCTAGAGATGTCGCATCTTTTAATCTATGCTTTATCAAGCAACCCTTGTTTTTGAAGAATTCTATTTCTTTTTCCGATATACTATCTGTTATTACTCTCCTAAACTTAGAACGTAGATTTTCAAACTTACTAAAATTGAAAGGTTGCGCTACTACTATGGATACCGTCAATAGAAAACATAAAAAGAGCGTGATTATTTTTTTCATGAAAAAGGATTGGGGAACTAAAAATTTAAGTCTTAACTAAAATCAAATAATTTAAGTTTCTTTACACATCACTTAATTCATGTGGCACACAAAATCTAAGAGAAAAAAATTAATCCTATCCTCACTCTATGTTTTACTCTTTGTTTTAATAATAATCTTCATCATCTCTTACTTCCAAATTCTACCTTTTTTAAACACAGAAGGTTTCATCCAGATGGAAATCGACAAAATAGAAATAGTTGGAGAGAATGCAAAAATAAGTTTAAAAGCAAGATGTGCCATCATCAACATTTATACATCTCTTCAACAGGCACAAGCGATAGAAGAAGGTTTAGAGAGTGAAACATGGTATAGACCTTCGACCCATGACATAACTGTCGACATAATAGAAGGTTTTGGTATCGATCCATTGATGATCAAGATAACTAACCTTCAAGAAAGCACTTACTACGCTGAATTAATCCTGCAAAGATGGAATTCTATCTTGATACTCGACATTAGACCAAGCGATGCAATAGCTATAGCAGTTAGAACTGGTATACCGATCTACGTCAACGAGAATTTAGTTACAAGGGTTTGTTAAGAATTTTCTACCAAAGTGAAAACTTTATTTACACACTTTTTCAAATTTTATTAAGTGATGTAATGAAGAAGACCTTGAAAAAAATCGCTAAAAAAGCTTTGGCTAAACTTCCAGACGAAAAGAGTTTCAGATTCAATACTAGTAATAGTTCGACAGGGATGGTAGCAAGAAGTCTCAAGGAATTCATGGATGATCTTAAGAAAGTAAATCTTTCCTCAATAGAGTTTCACGTATCAAGAGGGGATTTCTCCAACTGGATTTCAGATAGTCTAAAAGACAGTGTTCTAGCCAGAAATTTGAAAAGACTGAAGAATTTGAAAGGGGAACAATTAAGAAAGAGAATGATTCAGACTGTAGAGAGTAGATACGTAGCTTTGAGCAAATCACTCCAATCGACTAAAGCTAAGATAAAGAAAGTAACAAAAAAGAAGATGAAAAAAATGCCGAAAAAAAAGAAACCAAAAAAAGTATCTAAAAAGAAGAAAGTAAAAAAGAAAAGGAAGAAGTAATCAATAAGATAACTCTTCTGGTGGAGGTAACTCGGTTTCTACAGGTAACGCTGTTTCCTGTCTATTCCTGTATATCCAGAATGCAATCACTGCAACTACTACTATAACGATAACTAATCCTACAATCCAAACAGGTATTCCACCTACTTCAGATGGTATGGCTGGAACAGTTGTCGTCACCGGTATGGTACTCGTGGTAGCGACTGGTGCAACTGTAGTAGTAACTGTAACTTCTTCACCCGTTATTGCAAAAGTCGTGAATCCTGCACTTATCGCTTCATAATAAACGTAATCATTATCCTCACTGATCTCTGTTGTCTGAAGCCTTTCCCAAACGTTATTGTGATATCTGTTCAAAGCAACGGTTGCCCTGTTGATGTTATTCCTAATAATCCAAGACTTGTTTACAGGGAATTGAATCTTGGCCTCTGAAATGTTTTCATCAACAAGGTTCACCGCATTTATCTCCATGTACTTAAAGACTTTGCCAGAAATATTATGAACGACAGAGGCAGGCTTACCCACTAATTTAGTTACAGTTATCTTGACATTGTTCGCTCTATTTCTCACATTAATGCTTATCTGTTTGAGTCCGATATCAGGATCATTAACATGCATTATCTCGACAACACCGGGAGTTATCATCGTCCAAGTATGTGTCTTCTTCTTTTCAGCGGGGCCAGAAGGACCTCCACCACCCCCACCACCTCCTCCGAGTGTTGTAGTGGTTGCTCCAGCAATTACCGTCACAGAAGCTGTTTTAGTCACAGAATCAGCGTTAGTTGGGGATATCAAGATTGATAAGGTTCTTGACCCTGCTGGAGCTGAAGAGGATGCAGCTATCGTACACGATAATCCTGAACTCTGTCCTCCAAGTATGTTGGAAGGAGAACAACCAGAAGAAATACTGAAATAAGAAGGTGAAACAGTTATACTTCCGAAGTTTGCCGTTGTTTCTCCATTGTTCTGAATGTTAAGACTTAAAGAAAAGGTTGAACCTTGTGTGACACTAGTAGAAGTTGGATCCACAGAAACAGTAAGAGAGGGAGCAGTCTTAGCATCAAAAGTAACATAACCAGAATCTGGTGTACATGTACCAGAAATACTAACTGTTATTTTTTGTGAATCAGCTTCACTGGCTGTTAGAGTCGTCCAAGAGACACTGGGACCACTAATAGTTTTTGTCTCGTTTTCAGAAATGCTACACACACCACATTCACTCAAATCAATTGTAGCAGAATTACAGTTCTCATCCAAATTAGAACCAGAAATAGTAAAAGTCCTCTCTGCTATCACACTACCAGGATCGGCACCAGACTGAGTGATGGAAACTGTGACAGCTGCTGAAACTAGACTTGGAATTAACAATAAAAACAAAATCATTAATGTAAACTTCATTCTTATCATCATTTACAACTCCCTACGCAAAACCATCTCTCCCAAGTTTCAGTTCCTTGAGGTGCTTGAATGTTAACTATGACTTGATACTCTCCATTATCCCATGAAGGTGAAGGTGATATCTCCAATAAACTATAACCATACGAGTCTGTGACATTGTATGTTTCATCAACAGTATAATCTGCCGTAGGCAAAACTTGGAATCCTATAAATGGTGAAGCTCTAGCCATTTTCGTTACACTGATATTCGCTCCTTGTATCGGACTCTGATCGAAGTTGTATAAATTCAACAAGATATCGACTGGTCGATCTGAATCAACTTTCCATTTGTTCTTCCTAAGTAACATGTGTGTAATGTTATAGAAAGGCACATCCCAATGTGGTTGGTTTTCCCATTTTTCATCCGGAGATCCCCCACCAAATTGTGCACAACCTGACCATATGCCAGTGGGTAAACCACACCATCGTTCGTTTGTTATGTTTTCATACGTATAGGTTTCGTAATCAGTGAAATCGTAATGTATATCTTCGTCTCCTTCACTAATAGACCAAGGCAAGAATTCTAGGTCATCGTCGACCATATTGCTCGTCAAGTTCTTTTTATCATTAAAGTCAGAATCGAACACTAGCATGTAGAATATTCCGTCAGTGGAACCGTTTTTATCCAAGTCCATACTTAGTTCACTTTCATTTATCATGGTAAAGTAACTTGTTGTCTCATCAGCGAAATCTATGCCGCCTATTGCAGGATATTGAGGTAGATCCAACGCAGTTAAAGCTGAGAAGTTACCGACAGTTATACCATCTCCATCATTTGGTCCGACACCAGCTAAATACAAATCTGAAGTGAAGTTCTCTCCGATTGTTAAACCTTTTACTTGTGAACTTGAGAAATTGCCTATAGATGTCGGAACTAACCATGCTTTGTTAACACATTGTCCGTCTGGTGAAGGGTCAAAAATACACCTTGGATGATAATTAGAAGTATCGTTAGCAAGTATCACATCATAATAAGTTCCGAATATACTTACATTCTGCATATATCCCCATTCTATTCTCCAATTTGGATCAGCATTTGGATTATCAACCATTGGTAGAATAGAAGCATTTATACCGGCTACTCCGAAATCAGTTCTCCAGCTTCTACCAATTTCTTCATACCAATATATGCCTTCCTCTATTCCTCTACCAAAAAAATAACAACAATAATTTCTTAAATCTACATATTCAGTTCCATTCCAACATCTCCATCTAAATCTATACTGTCCTCCTTCTTCATTAACCATGAAATTCAGCACTAATGTTCCACTGCCCTGTGAATAAGCAACACATCCAGAATCTAAAGTTAGATTCATTTCTCCACTTTCTCCATCTCTAATTTGCCATTTTGTCGCAGAAATACTTTTTCCACCAGGAACTGTATAATTTGAATAGAAATTTGCAACAGAACCAGTATCGTTTAAAACTGCCCACGTAGACCAACTTCCATCAAAGAAATTAGTTGCACTAGTCAAAGTTCCATTGTAAGTATAATTTGTAGAATTTGCATTTTCTTGATATACTATTGGATTTTCGGGAATGTTGTATTGATCTCTATCAATGGTTAAAATAGTCGTGTTATAGCTTTTTCCATCTCTCTCAATGTTAATGTAGTCCCCTTCTTGATATGATGGAGAAGCAATAAGATTAAACCAACAATCTGTTTTATTTCTGTAAAGTACACCACTCGTTGAATTATAGAAGAAATAACCATGATCATCTGTATGATGCCCCATAAACCCGTATTTTGATGGAAATACCGTTTGATTAAGGACTACATCAGTTATATTACCTGTAGAATCGAAAACTTGACATCCTTCCTCCCAAGGATTCATTTCGTACACATCACCTAAAATACCATCAATAATATATCCAGGAGTTTCGTTTCTCGCATCTCGTTGTATTCTTGTTATCTTAACGCCAGGACTATCCCATCTATAATCTCTAAGTGGCAATGGTTGGAAGTTAGTTATGTATGTCGCTTCTCCCATCTCACCATCAACCAAATATCCTCTCACAGTAGCCATAGGCCACTTCCACTCTTCTATAGTCTCGTCTGTCTTAATTGCAAAGGAATATTCACCTGTACCAACAATACTGCTGTTGAACGAGAGTTCATCTACCCCAGTGATTTCTTTCGTCAAAATGTCTGAAGAAGTAAACAAGCAATTTCTAATGTTCTTGTATCCTGTGACAGAAACGTTAGCAGACTGTGGACTGCCATCTGGTGAAGCAACTATTATAGGAATCGTTATATTACTGTTCAACTTTACATCACCCATGTGAGCCCAGTCTCCTATTTGACGAGAATAGAACCTTAAACCTTGAGCTCTTGGACCTATACTCAGAAGGGTTAAGTTACTACCGAAACCAAACTCTCTTTTAGTCCTATCTGGATTATTAACCGAAATTGGATTTGGTATACCTGGAGCAGCATTGCCAGTGAAGTTACCATCAGTTGAGAAGAAGAACAAATCATACACACCAGATGAAGCGTTATCAGTTATAGCAAAGTATACTGTTCCGTTGGTGAAATCATCCTCATTCAAATCTATTCCTGTTCTTCCTTGCGGAGTAAATGCGCCGAGTTCATCTTCATGAATCGGTCCAATCTTGATAATACCACTCTTTGAATAGGAAGTATTTATCAAAACTCCTGTCTTGTATAGAGTGGTTAATCCAGTAACCGTGATACTATGGTCTCCTATTGCATCCAGTTTCCACAATCCACCTTTATCATCAGTGAAAGTACCACCGATTGCTATTGGTGTAGTTCCTGTCAAGTTTGCCCAGTATTCTTCTATCATATCGGGTTCAGCATTTATCCACATGTGTGAACCGTTAAAATACATCCACATTCTACTCTTATCTGCCACATCACCAAATTCTCCTATAAACCCTTCTTCCACTAATGGAATGTAACCGAACACTTCTTTTTCATACGAGACATTTGGTGCGGTCAAGTTGAATTTTTGACATTGTTCATCAGGTGGGCAGTAATCTTGGCATAATGTTATTCCGTTGGGAATTATATCTCTTTCATCTCCACACCATGTCCATTCTCCTTTTCTCACATCATTATCAATTTTCTTACTCGCCTGATCGTTCTCCCATACCCATGCCTCTTCTATGGAAGGAATTCCAACTACCTCATTTTGAATCTTAAATTCCGCTTCTTCTCTTTTTTTATTACCTCCATCATCTACGATTGAGAACATTATGAAATATTGTCCACTCGGTAGATTAGTCAAATACACATCCACACTACAGAAATCAACCAAATCACAATAGGTAGTATAGTTTTGTCCATATTTCATCTTGATTGGTCTTCCTCGTTTCATATCTTCAAGTCTGTCTATGGTAACGTTCGTTATGTTGTATGGGTTGTCGTCAAAGTCAGTGGCAGTAAAATCGATGGTAAAGTTTTCTGTGTCCGCAAACAAAGGCGGCCAAGAGTTCATCCTGTATTCACTATCAACCAAGTAAGAGGAAAAATCAAACCAAAAACTACCAATGTCAGAACCCTCATTAGTCGTAGCTTTAACGTTGACTTGGAAATCACCCTTTTTATCTGACGGTAAGCTTGAAATGGTTATAACGTATTGATCCGGAATGAGTTGGCATTCTTCACCCTTTTCATCAAAGCACACTACTATATCTTCTGTTGAAACAGAAGTACTGTAGCCTGATATGGGAACAGGAGGCCATCCTACAAACCACTGTACAGTTTCCACTGAAGGTGGAGAAGTTTGTGTTAAACCTATATCATTGAAGGGTTCCCTTGCTATGACAGTAAACTTTACATCATCCCCTGCTTCATAAGTTTCTCCACCAGGACCACCTTTCTTTCCACCAGAAATTATGTAATGTGATCCATTATATTGAACCCCGGGAACGTCAACCCAGAAGTTTCTGATTTCAAACCAGCCCCAACCAAAATAGGTTTCGTTTGTAGAAGGATCTGTAACAACCAAGTCAACACTATACCAACCTGGCTGCATGTCACTTCCTGTTGGGACGATCGTGATATCAGATACTGGATTGGTTGTGTTGGTTATAGCTCCAGTTAGAACAGTATATCCTGTCACTCTCTTGAATTGTTGATCGTTTCTTACCTCAGAAACATTAATAATGAAACCACCACATCCAGTACAAGACATTTGAGAACTGTAACTGCCAAAATAAGTTTGAGCTTTATCTATGTCCAATACAGTAACGCTAAGGGTGATGTTTTTACCTTGTTTGACAAACCACCTTCCTTCCTCGGCTCCAGTTAATTCGCCCCACACCATATATTTTTTCAACATGAAGAAAGCATCACCTATTCCTGTTTCAGTCTTACCATCAACATATGCAGTAAACCTAAACTTCATGATGTAGAAACCTTCATCGACTGGAGAAGTGAAGGAAATAGTACCATTAACTACACTCTCATTTAGATTATTCCTCAGAGTTTCATCAGCTAAAATATCTTTGAATGAAGGAAATTCTCTCTCAAGTTCGATTATCTTTGCAGAAGTTATGTTTGTAGCAGGTAATTCTTCGTCTGTTTCCAAATCGGTAACTTTCAATTTAATTCTCACGGTTGAATTGGGTGCAAAAAAACCAAACTCTTCACCCTTAAAATCAACAGTGTCTCCGACAGCCCAGAGTCTCTGTACACCAAATGTGTCTCCTGCATATCTCTCTTCCCCTTGATAATTTATCTTAACTTCTGCCTTGTAGATTCCATTCTTGCTCGGGGTCTCAAATATTATCATACACTGATCCAAAAGGTTCTGTGGAACATCTTCCATAGGATCGCTTGGATACAAATAATCCAAAGCATCACTAAGATTCATGCTAAGGTAATTGACAGAATAAGAATCACCATTCTCATCTTTTACATCAGTTAACGTCACAGTAGAATTGCAATCCCCAGGATTCAACAAACCTTCCATGCCCTCAGGTCCTTTAGCCCCTATTCCTCCTCCTGCCAAGATGTCAGCTAAGAATGTCATTATCGTTACGTTGGAATTGGGTGCAAAGGCATTGATCATTGTCCCAGGCCCTTCTGCCTCTTCCACGTATTTTGTATTGATTGTCTCTGCCTCGAAGTTGATAGACTGAATCTCAAAACCAGTTGAAGTCTTTTGTGTGTTCGTTCCATCGCTACCAATAATACTTATGGCATATCCCCCATTTGGAGCACCAATCAAACTATGATCATACCGATAGATTCCATCAGAAATTTGAGTAAAATCACTTTTTGTTTTCGAAACAATAGTTCCATCTGGATAATAAACATTAAGGGTAAAGGCATTTAGATTTATTGGCCCAGAAGAATCTTTAGAAACAATATTAATCCTCACTTTAGAATTGGGGGCAAAATCTGAAGTTGGGTTGTTCGACAAATCAGTAATAGTAACAAACAACTTGAAAGCTTCTACAGGGAAAGGCATGATTCCAAGACTGTCATTAAGGCTAATGATGTACACACCAGCAGCAAGGTTTGGAACGTTTGACAGGTTGACACTGGTATTAAACCAACCAGAGTCATCAGTATTATATATAGTAGTAGATGTGATGCTTTGGCCAGTTGAATTTAGAATATCAACACTCACGCCTTGAGAAAGTAAGTGTGTATCATTCCTTGTCATAACGATGAAGTTCACCACATCAGAAGTTGAATAGGGTGGTTTCCCTTTTGGTTTTGCCCAGAGGATTATTTTATCTCCAGTTGTTCTCTCGATCTCACCAACGATATACTTGAATGTTCCGTTACTGAATACACTACCTCTCTTTAAAGCTTGATATTCAATGTCAATTGCACTACCAGAATCTTCTGTATCATCAAAGAGTCTGAAGTCAGTATCATCATCCACGTAAAGTCTGTCATAAACTGAGGTGTTTGTTTGATCTACCAGAACAAAATGATAAAGCTTACCGCCTATAGAATAGTTTCCGTAATGTAGTTTATTTGTTTCTGATAAATCCAATAATTCTGTAAAGTTTCCACCAAGAAAACTTTCATCACCTGTCTGTATTAAAGTGGTAGTACTAACATTAATCACATCATCTCCAGAATTTATCGGTTTAGCTTCAAGTATGATCAACTCAGAAATGACTCTAATACTCACGTTGACTGTATCTGTACCACTAGGAATGATTATAATATAATAGCCAGGAGTATAGCTATCGTTTATTGTGCTCGCAGTAGAAAATGTGTTTGGACTTTCACCAGTAGTACTGGTGGTTAAAACATCGATTGAAGACCCAGTAGAATTATATACTGTTGCAGTAATAGAAACGCTGCCAGTAGTATCCACTGTTCCAGTAATCGTCAAAGGATCGTTTATAATGTATATTATTTTATTCGTTACTACAGTGATTGGATGAGCACTTACAGAGCCAATCGATAGTAAAACAATCAGAAGTAATGAAAGTAAAATAAATCCCTTTTTCATACCCTCTCCCTAACCGAAAAGTTTAAAAACTTAATTTAAATTTTAGATTTCTTCCATATAAATGTAACTAATCTCTTCTTATTAGAAAAATAACTAAGACTTGAAGAAACCCTTAAACCTCGACCACAAACCAGGTTGTTCATACTTCTCTCCAATAAGTCTTGCTGCCAAAGCTATCATTTCTTTAGAAGCGGGGGAATTCGGGATGAAAGTTACAATTGGTGTCTTCAATGACAAACTCCTAGGCACATTCTTGTCCAACGGTATTGAAGCAATAACAGGCAACTCAACCAACCCCTCAACTTCACCTGGTTTCAATTCATACTTCTCTTTCGATTTCATGTTCAGAACGATACCCAAAGGTTTAACTCCTAATTCATTTATGACTTCATTCAACCTTATGATATCCATAGTCGAAGGAACAAAAGGTGTGGTGATGTACAAAACTTCATCACATGCTCTCAGAACTGATATAGCCTCTCTGCCTAGTCCAGGTGCAGAATCTAGTATCACTATGTCAGTCTTACCAAAAAGTTCTTTGATAGTATCTTTTAGGTTGAAAATATCCACTCCTTGAATGTCTTTTAAAGATAGAGAGGCTGGTATTACCTTCATGCCTGTGAAGTGATCATACATTGCACTACCTATCTCTTCCTCTCCCAACAAAACCTTGTTCAGTGTTATGGGAGTGTAATACATACCGAGGTAAAGACCTAGATGAGAAGTCGTTATGTTGCAGTCGACGATCACAACACTCTTCTTGAATTTAGATGATAGAACAGAACCTAAGTTAGCAACGAGTGTTGTTTTACCAACGCCACCCTTCCCGGATACAATCCCGATTACCCTAGTCAAGATACCACTAATATTCAATTATAATTTCTGGTTAATAAAATAAATCGATAAAGGAATCGACAGAATTAGACCTCAGTATAAGCTAAACCAGTCAAAAATTCTCCTATTATTACCAACAAAGTTCCCAAACCCATAGAAAAATATTGTGTCATTTCTATCCCTGTGAATGCTGCTATATCCAAACTTGCGAAAAGGATACTGAAACCTATTATAACAAAAAAAAGATTCTTTTGAGGAGATTTTCTCAAGAATAAGAAAGTTGAACCGAATGCTACGGTTATCAAAAGACTACCCATGTAAGCAATCTTATGACTCACACCATCAGAACAGTATAGTTCTGCATAAGGTCCCTCTTGAGAAGTGTCGAAAATGATAGCTCTTCCCTGTTCACACCCTACATACATTCCAAACAATACATGTCCAATCTCGTGTAGACTTAGGACTGATAGAACTATTCCTATGTTGAGTAAAAACATGGTCGTAATGGCACTTACCGATGATTTTGGATTCTTGTCCATGTGTTACTGTTAAAGAGTAACAAATTTAAGTCTTATTCTGTCTTCTCAGTTTTCTTGGCCTCACGAGTCAATATTATTTCATTGAGTTTGGTTTCTACTTCGGCAAGTTTAGCTTCATTCCTGAAGTTCAACTCGTTATACGCTTTCTTAGATATGATACCTTCATTGAGTTCACTCTTAAGAAGCCTCAACATCCTTTTTATCTTGTCTCTTTCTGCTTCTAAAGCTTCTCTTTCTGGCTGTTTCTCTTTAACCTCTGCAGCAACCTCTTTAACTTCTTTCATGCTTGGTCTCACAATTCTAGATATATCTATTTTAAACTTCTTCAACCAGATGAACACTACTACCACTGCTACTGCTAGCACTATTAAAATTACCATTAACCACATTGGAAGGAGAACACGCTCAATATATGGGGCTACAGACAATGCATACTTTGCTCTATCCAACAAACTCCTAGCCACAAAAACGGATTCCAAACAATCATCGTACATTTTCCTGAGAAGATAGTCCTCTGCGAAACTAACCTGATTCTTCGCTTCTTCTAGAAGTCTTTCCACTTCACTAACATCTTTTCCATCTTCTTTTGCTCTCTCAACCTCAAGCTCAAAATCTTGAATTTCCTTCTTTAGTTTCTTGATTTCATAATCCAACAATTCTTCTCTCGATTCGAAAACCATGAGAACAAACATTCTTTCGTCAGATGCCTGAGATGAATCAACTTTTATCATTCCATAGTATTCTGTTGCTTCTGCAGAGATTGGTACTTCCAACTTTATGTTGAAGATCGCACTATCTCCAACTGGTAACAGACCTACCTTAACAGGTTCGATGGTAAACCAAGACGATGGGATACCTGTTATCGATAATACCACGTCACGCAGTGACAATTCTCCAGTGTTGTTCACTATCACACTCGGGTATTTGACCCAACCTCTCTCGACAGCTATTTCCTGAGGATACTCTACAATCTCTATATTTGCTACACCTATAGGTCCTGGAGTAACGGGTTCTGTTGGAGGAGCTGGTGGTCCTGGTGGACCTGGACCTGGACCTACTGTAGTAGTCGTTACTCCAACTTGTGTGTTAAATATATCATAAGCTCCTGCCTTCTCTGTCCCTGAATAAAAAGCAATGAAAGTTATCTTAACCTCACCTACATAATCTATGTTGTTTGGGTAAATTGTATGAGTCACTTCTGAGTTACCATCAATCCTGACAGTATCCAATCCAGCATCTAACATTTCTCCAGTATCTGTCCTCGTGAGGTTCCATTCTACATACACATCGAACGTTGCTTCACCAGTATTTTCTACCACGACAGAAATCTCAAGGTCAGGAATTGTATTATCAACTATAGTTATGTCCCTGACATCGAGCGGACCACCTATCAAACGTTCAAAGATATCTTTACTTATGTTGTTAGTACCATTTACTATTGTGACGGTCCATTTCCAATTACCTTGATTGGAAGAAGCTGACGTTGTATAATTCCTAACATATTTACCGATGTCAACACGCGTCATCGGAGAATCTGTCAAGATCTGATTATCCACAGGATCGAAAAGACTAGCAACCGCAGAATCAACATCTATGTTTTTTGTACCATCTGTTACTGTCGCTGAGACTTGCAGATCTTCACCTGTAGCTACTTCAAACGGTGCCTGTAAGTCTAACGTCAACATCCCTACCTTTTCGGACACACTGAAAGTGTAATTTGATGTATCGTTAACGAGTTCAGACCCTTCTTCATCGTAATAAGACGAAACAGATGTTAAGTTATAATCACCTATCGTTGCGTCTGAAGTAATTATAAATTGTGGTAAGGGTACTATGTATCCACCAGGATCTGTTTCATAAGAAGAATTAAAGATGTGTATTTGATTTGGATCTTTTATACTGAGTATTGTCTCAACTCCCTTTATTGGTGAACCAGAAGCATCTCTTGCACGATAATAGATTGAACCTGTTTCTCCTCGATAATAACTATCTGACATTGGATACAATGTAATGAAAAGTTTTGTATACACAAAGAAAGTATCACTCGCATTTCCAAATGCAGTTACGTTATCTAGGGAATAAACGATGACTTCATAATTCCCTCTCAACGTAGTGTTACCCCATCCATTGGGATAACTTGCATTCCACATCGTTGCGTTTGATCCAATCGAGCCAACATAATTCATATCTATACTGTTAGTTATGTTATCTGGAGTCGTTACATTAACTCTCACCCATTGCAATCCCTTTCCAGATCTGTCTGTGACATTCGCATAGATTTCTACAGAACTAGTCTGTTCAGTTTTATTTGGTGTTATAGTCATTTTTATTGCAGGTCCTACGTACGGAGTTAAGAGAGTGGCCAAAATCATATAATCTGGTACCGCGTCCGTTTGATTTGCATCGACATTGTAGCTAGAATAGTTGAAATGTAGAGATGAATTACCTATATCGTATAGAACTGAAAATGTATGAGTGTCTTGCTTGGATATTGTGAAGTTAGTTTCACTCACCCATGTTAGGTTTGCGGCTGATGGGGTAATTGTTATATTCACTTCCACATTTCCTGTGTTATTGACTATAACATCACACAATAAACCTGATGAAGGGGTCATGGGTTTTTCACAGTAATCTGGATTAATATTCCATGTCCTGTTTATCGGTACTTCAATGTCTAAAGTCAGGTTTTTGTATCCATCATTATCAGTCGTAACATTTAAAGAACCGGTGTAATTACCTGGATCATACCCTAAAGGTATCGTGACATTAACTAGGATAGTTGCATTATTACCTGCAGTAAGACTTGTCACATTCTGGATTAGGTTGAAAGTAAAAACAGGAGGTAATCCAGATATATTGTAGTTGATGTTGATTAAAAGATCGTTGCCGATCGATTGTATAGTGAAGTTACCTAAGTATGTTTCTTTTCCATGTATTGCATCATTCGAGATGATATCCTCTATTATATATAATAGGGGGTTTGATGTTACAGTTACGTTAAATATTTTAGTAGTGTTTTGTTTGCCTGTCTCTGGGTCAAGCCATATTGCGCTCACGTTTATCAAATAATTTCCCAGTGGTGTCTTCTCAGGAACAGTTATGTTGAAATTTGTTGTACAATAACCACCGAGTGGATCAACATCACCACATTCGTACAATGTGTAATTGGCAGTCCAGTTTAATGGAGTGTTCTGTGGTAATTGGAAGGTGATATTTGCGGAATAAGCAGTCCCATTCCCTACATTCGTTGCGTTAACAAAAAGATTGAATGACTCAGAAACATTCCATTTTATAGTAGTTGCAGTGTAATTGCTCGGTTGTGTTTCCACGGTCATGTTAGTTCCCGATACTGTTATTGACAAAGTTATGTTTTCGGAATCATCGTTTGCGGCCGAGACGTTTATAGTACCGTTGTATGTTCCTGGTAAATAACCTCCCGGTACAGAAACATTCACAAAAACTGTCTCATTATCACTTCCGTTAATGGACGTAAAGTTTACAGGTATAAAGGTTACGTTGAAATCGGGAAGACCGGTAACATTAAACGTAATATTTAACAAAGGATCATTACCAATCGACCTAACAGTAAAGTTGCCAACTGTCTTTTCTCTTCCTCCACCAATAATTCCTTCTATCAAATCTTCTGGTATTTCCATCAAAGGATTAGAAGTTACGTTTATGGTAATAGAAGTGTTAGTTGAGTTTGTACTATCGTCTGGGCTTCTCCAAATCACTGATGCATTTATAATGTATGTCCCAGATAGAGTTTTTTCCGGAACAGTAACGTTGAAGACTGTCCAACAAGATTCGTTTATGTACAGATCACTACATGAGTATAATGTGTAATTTGCAGCCCAGTTCAAAGGAGTGTTCTGTGGTAGTTGAAGGGTGATGTTCGGAGAATATACGTATCCTTGTCCTATGTTTGTTATATTCACCAATAAATCAAAATCCTCCGAGACATTCCAGGTTATTGTTGTAGCAGTGTAATTATTCGGTTGAACAGAAATATTCATGTAACCTTTCGTTGGCTCTACCAAGAATATGTCTGTACCATTCCCAAAGTTTCCACCTTTTGTTGCATTACAGGATAACACATATTGACCGAGTTGACCCGGAGCCGTAAAATTCAGAATGTAAGTTCCGTTCAAATAATCTGTTATGTTGTAGAGCTTGACATCAGTACTATCGATTCGATAACTACAGTTTATAGTTGCATTGGAAATATTTTGATGAGCACCAAAGTTCTGGACGAATATGTTTGCAAAAACAATTCTGCCTGGAAAGCCATTTGGATTCAAGACATTGACACTTACGTTGTAGATATCACTTACATTGAATGAACCGAAACTTTGATTGAGATAATAACTAGAATTATCATACACCTTTAAGGTGATGTTCCATAAACCGATAGGATCGATTGAAGAAAGGTTGAAATAATTTGTAAATACATTGTCCCCTGCTATTTCATCGCCATGAGTTCCGTTATCGTAAAGAATTATAGTCTGATTTTCATCAAGAGGTGAGAATATCGTTGCATTAATAAAAGCGGTTAAGTTGTAGATATCAGAAGTAACATTGCCACTTATTATTACTCCCTCACCTAGGTTATAAATGGCATGATCGGTTCTTGTTTCGACTATCACTTTCCAAGCTTCTGGTGTCTCTTGTGTTATTTCTGGCGGGTTTTTAATCCTATTCGTTAAATTAAGAAATCTATTGGTCGCCCCAGCTCCCGTGTCAAAAGAAACAACTGATGTCTGCAAAATAGAGGAATTCGATTCTATCGTTGTCGTGTTGAGATGAATGCCTATCCTTCCAAATTCAGAATTATTAACAGCAGAGAAATTGGAAGTTCCAGACTGATTGGAATTGATCACACCAACTACCTGACCACCACCTGACATGGCCCAGTACCAAGAAGCAGGTTCAGTGGAATTTCCGTCTAAATCGTTAATCCCTCCAATATAACCTCTTTCTAAATCTAAAGCTAAAGCTCCTCCAGGACTCGAATTTCTCTGGATACTGTGATTAGCAAAGTTTGTTATATTCTGCTCAATCTTGATCCATCTCAAATCATCATAGATGTAGTATCTTTTGATAATTTCTGCTTCTTGAGTCTCTGAGCCAGGACCTCCCCATATAATTTCCTTTCCTCTCTGTTCAATTATTATTCTTTCTGGTCCTTTCTTGAAAGAGGCGTTATCTATCAAATCAAATGTTAGGTTGTGAGTTCCATTCGAGTATTGAACGTATTCGACCGTTTTGTTCGTTTCATCGACAGAAAATATAGTGGTATAACCTCCTGGATAAGGTTTTATAACTTTGTATAAACCAGAAGTATTTTCTACTCTGTTAGTATCGATGAAGAAATTATAGATTGAATTGTTCACATGGGCTTCTCCTTGACTCCAAAGGGAAGTTAAATTCGATGAATAATTCACTGCTCCTTTTGGTCCATTATCCAGAATGTCGAAGTAGATGTAATAACGTCTTATAGTATTCGACGGTGTTGACCCATTCATTATGAATATTACAGTACCCTTGGCATTCGTTGACGTATTGAATTCTACATCCTTCTCGAATTGACTGTTGACTTCATAAAGAATTTTTCCAGGAGAATCGTATTCAAAAACTCTAGTAGAATTTTCATCAAAGGTTTTATTTACTTCAAGTCCATCTAAAAGATTTGTGAAATTGACCGGATGTTCTATAGGCCAATCATCAGTGTGGTAATCGGTACTATTTACCTCAAGCATAACCCTATAATGCCATGTGTCATTCCACCATTCATCCGCAGCTAGAGCAGGAGAAATTAGTGTAAGAAAAACTGCTATTGAGATTATTAAAAATATTTTATTATTCTTCACCACGATTAATCCACCAAACCATCTTCATTCCTTGACCAAACTTAGAATCTTTAAATTCGCATTCTATCTTCCCAAAAGTCTTGAGTTTAAAACAATGTAGATTTGCAGTTGACCATGACATCTTCAAGTCTTTGGCTATCTGATAGGTAGAAAGAGGATCAGGAGACCTTTTAAGGAGGTCTATTATCTCCTTATCCTTTATGTTGAGCATATATCAATATATTGAGATACTTAATATTAATATTTAACAGAAAATTTAATAGTTATTGTATAAAGAATATGATTACTTTGATAACAACTTTTTAGTTCTTTCGAATGCGTCTTGACTTATCAAACCTTTATCTAACAAATCCTTCAACTCAAAAACTAGTCTTTCTTTTTTACCTAAAAGAGGTTTTTTTGGTTTTGGTTCTTCTACATGTGGTTTCTCTTTTTCTTTAGATGGCTTCTCTTTTTCTATCGTTATCCCCTCAGGTTTCTCTTTCGTCTCTTCTAATTTCACTGGTTCTGCTTTTGGTTCAGGTTTTACTTCGGGCTCAACCATCATGGGTTCAACAGGCTTTTCTAATGGTTTTAACTTTTTACTTTCTTCTTCTATTTTCTTATCTATTTCAGTGATTTTCTTGAGATTCATTTCCTTGGCTTTTTTGAATTCTTTCTCTGATATTTTTCTATTCTTGTACTCATCTTCCAAGGAAGTCATTAAAGTCTCTATTTGTTCCTTCTGTTCCTGGAGTGCTTGTAATTCTGGTGGCAATTCTTCTTTGGGAACGCCATGAGTCTGTATCGTGGCCATTTCTTTCTCTAAGTCAGTTAACGCAAATTTCAAGGCATTAACATCTTCTGTCTTAGCGTATTGTTCCAAGTTTAAGTTGATTTGATCGACTGTCTTTACTAATTCCTTAGTTAATTCTTCCATCTCTCCTTGCTTGGCTTTATAAGTCATGAATTCCTCGAGTTTCTTGTTCAAATCAACATAAATTTTCTGCAACTTGTCAGAAAGGCGTTCCATGTCCTTCACGTTCTTCTGAATCTTTATGCTTTTCTCTGTCACATCCTTACTTACATTAACTACATTCTCAAGATTGCCCATGCCCTCTAGTATATTCTGGATGCTTTTCATGGTTTTCAACATGTCATCTGATTTGACTTCTAATTTCTCTAATCTGGTCTCATGAGTCTCTATCTCTTTGTCTCTTTTACCTAGTTCTTTCGCAACTTTTTCAGGCTCCATCTCAGAAACTATTTCACTCAGTTTGTCCAATTTTGCTGATTCTTGTCCTAATTTAGCCTCTCTTTGAAAAACTAGCGATCTTATTTCTCCGACACTTTCCATAAGTTTTTGAATCTTAGTATCAGTCGAGGTTCTTATTTCTTTTATTGACTCTATCATTGTCTTTAACTTCTCAACCTCGATGTTGAGTTTGCCTAAATCTGTTTGAATTGAACGAACATCTTCAACAGTCTTTCCAGTTTCAACTCTCTCTTGTTTTTCTTTTCCTTCTTTAGGAACCCCAACACCCTCTACAGGTTTTTTAACAGAAGCGGGCGCTGGAGCAACAACACGAGCTTCTGTTTCTTTCTTTATTTCTTCGATTCTTTTTTTAATTTCCTCGAGTTTTTCAATGTTCTTCTTCTTTATCTCGCTATAGCTCTTCTCAGAAACAGTCGCTTCTCTGTATTCGTCTTCCAAGGAATCTAGTAAAGTTTCTATTTCTTCCTTTTTTTTAATTAACTCGCCCAAAGGCGTGTCTTTGGATGCCATCTAAACCACTTCTTTTTCGTTTTTACTTTTTTTAGAGGAGAGCCTTGTCATCGACGTCACTGAATATAATTACATATTCTACAATATTATTCTTTTTTCTTGACAGACAGAACATTAAAAAAGGATTATCTCTTCTCTAAGTTACTCAATCTTGACTTTACAGACTCCAAATAAGTGTCGGCCATCCTGAACATTCCAGATTTCATCTTATCTTTGGAGAGGTTTAATTCTAATTCAACATCATAAGTGTCAACTTTCTTGGCCTTTAATTTTGCCAATCTATCCTCTATATCTTTAACTTCCTCCTTGAATTTACTATAAGAAGTAAGTTCTTTCTCTGTCAGTCTGAATGTATCATGTAACAAAGGTCTAAAAGCGATGAACCAAGGCTTACCGTCGTTGTATTCTGGATTCTGGACTAAAGCGGTCCCCGTAGTGAGCCTGACTACTCTATCAGAATAATCCGATCCGTATTTAGTTCTTACTCTGTTGATGTCACCCTCGTATTTCGTTCTCAACTGTACTTCTGTGGCGATGTTTGCTCTTATGGCCCCTTTAAAGTCCATTAATACTTGAGATATCATGAACAATCCTATACCCCACTTCCTGAATTCCCTGCAACCTCTCTCTAATGCGATGTATCCTCCTTTACCTCCGTATTTGGGTAATAGTCTGTGAACTTCGTCATATACTATCAACAATTTTATTTCCTTTGACTCAGGCCAAGAAACTTTAAACACTGAATTAATAGTCTTCCTTACAAATCCATCGAGTTCCCCTGTAGGTAGTTTATTCAAGACGAATACTGTCATCTCCCCAGGTTTCATGTGTTTCGTTATTTCAATCTCAGTCTTCGGGTCAATAATATCTATTATGTTTGTCTTGAAGGCAGTTGCATCGCTCGGTTTCAAACCAAACTTTGGATAGAGCTTAAACATATGTTTATCTTTACAAGGTCTTATGAATCCTGTCCATTGCGCTGTTGGATCGAATACTATAACTGGTACTCCTCTCTTCAGTAATTCTTCTGCAACTATCATCGCAGAAACGGATTTACCAGAACCTGTTCCACCCGCTGCAAGAGAGTGCATCATCAATTTTTCTATATCTATGTATGCCTTAACATCAGTTTCTGCAATCTTACCAACGGGTATCGAATTTGGTCCCGTCTTTGGTAACTTCTTGAAATCGACTGGGAATATGTATCTTGCTTTGACTTTCTTTAATGTTTTATATCTCCTATACGCTAACATACCGAGGTAAGCAGCAGGAGCCACTCCAAAGATGATAGCATAAGTTATCCAATTCGTGAATATTGCTCTCAAGACTTTGACTGGAGCAGGTTCTATAGATACATCAAATGCATCTGTTGCAGTAGCATATTTATGACCATACCAATAAGTCGCAACAACTTCTATCATGTACCTATCGATTGGGGTGTCTTCGGGTATTTCAACAGATTTAACATAAGTGAGCACATTCTCCACTGCCACTGTCTCCGATGCTAAAGCTAAGATTCCTTCCTTATTCAAGTCTCTTATCGTATAGTTTATCGTTATATCTTCAACTATCGATGTCGAACCCATGTTGACTATAGTTACTTCAAACTTCAATTCTTCGCCAGGACTAACTGACGTTGTCAATACTTTAACTTTTACATCCAACAATGGCTCGAGTGGTAATTCAACTTTTACTGTAATCGGTGTCCTGTGACTCTCACCATCCAACTCAGTTATTATATCTCCCGTGTAAATACCAGGCATGGTTGAAGGCAATGTAAACACTTTGAGTTTTATTACTTTAGTGGAATGAGCATTGATCGTGAAAGTAGGTTCATCAATCATTATCAACTCCCAAACCATACCTTCTACTGTTATTTTACCGTTCACTTGGAATGCTAAGTTGTTGGTTATATCCATCGAGTGAATCTCTTCTTCTCCTGGGTTTAGTGTAACGTACAAAAGGGTGGATCTAACTTCATACGGTGGGAGTGAAACTCCTGCTGTTACTGTCGCCCCACCACCTCCACCACCTCTCCCACCCCCACCAGATGGTATAGTACCTGTTGTTGGAGGAGTACAATCTTGTGGACAAAGGGCAAACGATTCTCCGTAATCTTTATCACACACACCATCTCCACAAATGTATTCTGCTAGAACATAAGCACCTGATGGAGAACCAGTTAAATTCACTGATATAGTGCCTGTGCTAGTGTTCAAAATTGTGTTTGGAAGCCTAGACCAGCTTGAATTGCATCCAAGAAGTCTTGTCCAGTCACAACGATAAATACCTAAATTCTGAACAGCAAACTCTGCAACTCTGCAACAACCTTCATAATAACACTCAGAATAATCCATAGTTAAGACGTGATCAGTTGAGTTGAGTATAGTATCAACATATAATCCTTTGAGTGAACCCCTACCTATCCTGATTCCATCTATTCTACCGAAAACAATTGGGTTGTATACGTCATAAAATATTGGTACGTTGTATAAATCGATAGTCTCATTCCATGCATGAACATTCAAATCATAACCCCTGGCGCTAATGCTCTTGTTATAGTAACCAGTCGTGGCATTCGAGCTGAAGTTGTACAATGATTCTTCTGTAGTGTTGTCGTAGAATTTAAAATCAACTTTTATCGGATTCCACCACCAGAATAACTTTTCCACATTATACGTGTATCCATGGAATCTAACAGCTGGATAAGTTTCAAACTCAGCATAGTCTGAATTACAATTTCCTGATTTATCACAAACAGTTGCATTAACTTCATACTTTCCTATGAGAGATGTGTTAGTGTAATAGAGTTTGTATGTGTAAGTATCATCATCTCTTGATACTTGATTCATCTCGAAACTTTCAGTGGTATTATCGGGTTTAGTGATGTTGACATAAACTATCTCTATTCCACCTGTTTCTGTGATCAAAGCAGTTATTTCGGCAACTTCAGTCGTTGGAACTGTTCCTGGAACTGTTAAGGTTATTGTCGGTGGTGTGTTGTCCTCATAAATTATTGCTTCTATTTCATAATCATAAGAGACTAAATTCCTGACAGTATCGTTGGCAGTCACGTTCAAGTCATACGCAGTTCCTGAAGGTATGTTTGGAGCAGTGAAATTCAACAACCAAAGGTTTTCTGAAGAATAGTTGATATAATTTAAATTCACTGAATAAATCGATGAACCATGAGTTAAATTCACTGTCCAATTCATAATTTCATTAACACTAATGTTGCCGTAGGTTACGTTGACTTTGATTTGTATATTATCTCCTGAAACCACATCTGGGATATATTGTTCATATGTTGGATAGATTATATCAACAAAATATGGATGTACTGTTATGTTGATGTAAGTTGTTTGGTTTGAAGGATCTGCACTAGTATTCTCTGAAACCACATAACCTAGATAAGTACTGAGTTGAGAAACGCTTGGAACAGAATAATTGACACTCAAAGTACTATATCCTCCAGGAATTATGTACAAGGTTGTTGCGTTGACAGTTATAAGATTTGAAATGTTGCCTGTTATTGAAACATTTAATTTGAGGTATACGTTACCAGTGTTCAGAATACTTATAGGTTCTAAGAATCCTGTTGTTCCTTGTATCACTTCCTTTTGTATCGAAGGTGGGTTTTGAGTCCACGACATATTTAATGGGACTAAGAAGGAAATGTTTATTGTATCATATGTGGTAGAGGCATTTGCTTTTACAATTCCCCAATAATATCCGGCTTCAAATCCAGGAGTTACGTTGATTGTTATGTTAATGTTTTCAATTTGATTGGGTTGTAATACTGAGATGTTTTCTGGATTGAATGCGATGGTGAGGTTCTGACACATTATTCCTGATATACAATGTAACTCTATATCAGTAACATTGGCATTACCAGTAGAATTGACAATGATAATTGTATCTTTCAATGTACCTGCTGCAATTGCTCCTATATATTTGCTATCTTCTGTTATGTCTATAACTGGGTTTGAATTGATGTTCACTGTGGTCGAACTCAGACTACTGTTGAATGTACCATCCAAGTTAATCCATTCCGAAGTGTAATTCACTAAATACTGTCCTGGAGGTGTCCCTGCTGGCACTGTGATTTCAGTCTCATTGTATTTTACTGAACCTGTCATCATCAACCCGAAATTGAAGAAGTTTGGAATCGCAGACCAGTTACCATAACCTATGTCTTCGGGAACTGAAATAATCACATTTGCGTCAAAGGCTCTGGCATAACCTGTATTATTGAGACTAATATTTACTGTAAAGGATTTTCCATCATCTAATGTTATGTCATTTATATTCACTACAGTCTTGTCTGGATATACTCTCAGAACTGTAGTTCCGGCAGCTACTACATCTGTAGGTGAAGTACAGTTCTCCAATCCTTTTGTGTCATTAGCACATATTCTGATTTGATGAATGCCAAGTATACTCGAATTATACGTAGTGTAATACCTAGATCCACTCACATTCATTATCTTTGTATAATAAGTGTAGTTGCCTTCTTGAACAGTGTAATCTATCCATGAGAGATATGTTGCTGGAGAAATCGATCCAGACACATTAGTTATCGTCACATTTATAGTTTGGATACCTGGAAGAGTAAAGTTCGTCAAACTAGTAGCATCTATCGTGAAATTAGTGCTGTTGGCTATTGATTGATTATATACTATGATATTGTCGTTTATCGTCAGGTTCATGTATATCGTCGTTCCATTGGTGTTGAAGATAGTGAAATTAAACCGATTTATTTGACCCAAAGTTGTGATATCCTCTGTGTAATTGAATCCTTCATCCATTAAGGTATAATTTAGATAAGTGAGATAATTCACATCTAATAAGCCACCAGATACATTCATTGTCGTGAGGTTTATAGTCTGGTCTCCAGGTAGTGTGAAACTCGCGCCTTCTGCCTTAGCATCAACTGTTACATTCTCTCCATTTGACAATGATTGGTTCTCAGTAACAAGAACATCGTTAACTGTTAGGTTGAAGTATATCGTTGAATCATTCAAGTTTAATATTGTTATGTTAAAGTATTTCATGTAACCAAATTCACTTATCGATTCAGTGTAGTTGAACCCATGGTTGTATGATACTGATGCATTATGTATTAGTTTAGATTGAGAAGTGATGTTGTGGATGAGTTTAGATTCATCGTGGAAAGTAACGTTGCTCGGTAGACTAACATTTATCCAACCCGTTGAAACGTCGAAATTATCTGTTATGGTCGCTTCTATACTCACGTTTCCGTATATTACCTCGAAACCAAGAGGTGTTATGTTTACATCACTTATAGTGGGTGGGACGTCCTTCACATCCAACCAGAAATCAACTATTTTTTCGTCAACAGTGCTGTTTCTAATCTTGATGAAACCATACCAAAGACCTGAGAGCGATACTTCATCTTGCCCAATCGTGTAGTTCAAGGAGATGTTTCTTTCTGCTCCTGGCTCTGGCTCAAGGGATGTTGGACCGTATGTTATGAACTGAGTTGCATTTCCACCCTTGTACGTACTCAATAGGATTTTCACGTTACCATAATTCTTGACGACTATAGGACCAAAACTTCTTGTAGTGTTTAGTGGAGCTAATATCGTTCCGAATGTGAGTGTGGGTGGTGTTTTTATTATCCAAGTCATGTTGAGAGGAACTGTAACGTTTATTAGCGCAGTATCATTACCAGCGTTGGTTGAATATGCTTCCACGAAAGCCCAGTAAATACCTGGACTCTGTCCAAACGGTACTTTAACTTTCACATCAGTAGTATCATTATCACCTGCTGGCATATACCCAAATTGAGGTGGAACTAATGTTACACCACACTTTGGACAATCAATCCCAAGATTTCCAGATGACTTCAACCAATTTATTCCTACATCAAATACAGGATCATTACCATAGGATGAAATCGTCAAGTTTCCAATGAGAGTTGTTCTATCATGAGGTGTTTCTATACCTTCTATTTTATCTTCCAAAATTCCAAGCAATGGATTGGATGAAACGTCTATTTCAGTTAAGGCAGTAGTCCAGTTCCAAGTATTATCTGCATTTTTCCAACTAGCATTAGTGTAAAGATTTATTAAACCTGAAGGCGTCTTTTTAGGAACTGTAACTTCGATGCCCCAATAACAAGTTTCATTAACATACATATCCCCACATTCCTTAAAGTAATCTTGAGAACCATTATACAAGAACACATAAGCTGTGTTTTCAAATATTGTCAAGTTTACTTGATAGGCAGGTGCTGGTCCTAAGTTAGTGAAGTTGACAGATAGATCAAATACATAAGGTTGTGTTTGAGTAATACCCCATGCTATTCTGAACGTAGGATCGTTCATGATTAAACCTTCTGCTTTACCCCAAACACTAAAGTTACCTACAAAGGTAGTGTTAGTATTAAACTCAGGTCCCTTGTCTATTGCAACTATGGCTACATCATGTACTCCACCAACCTCAGGAGTATAAACACCAACATACTTCGTTAAACTAACATTATTCATGAGTACGATTGTATAAGTACCATTGGGTAAAGTGATATTTGCAGATACATTCTCTATTGCATAATCATCAGTGACAAAAGCTGTAATGTTTGTTGAATTGAGGTTGGCTTCTAGACTTGTGTTAGGAATTATGCTGACATTGAATATCTGTGGAAATCCTACATCAGTAACCGTAATTGTCTTTGTGACAAACTTAACGTTAGCAGTGTATAAAAGAGTTTCATTATTACCAATACTACAGTTGAAATCTATACTACCTTTATCTTCTGGCACCCATGTGTATCCAGCATAACCTACTCCTGGTTGTCCGAATTCTGTTCCATTAGTCCAATAAGTTCCATTGAATATCCAACTTCCAGTAGTTCTGTAAGAGAAGTTAACAGCGTAATCTGGTATACCATCTAGAGGTGGACTAGCATAATGGTCTGTTACTTTACAAGATATAAAGAATGGATCAGGCCAGGGAGTAGTTGATCCACTGGGTTCAGCCCATTCAACATCTGACAAACCAGTTATTGTTATATTCTTCCAGGCTTCTCCCACATCATAATAATTTTTGGTTGCATTGACGGTTAGATTTTTATAACCTGTTCCAAGACCTGACAAGGGTATGTTCGCACTATTCCATGACAAGGTAGATGCAAAATCTGAACCATCCATATACCAATTTACTAACTCATCATAAACCTCATTCCCATTTTCATCCCATAGGTCTCCTTGAACCGGAAGGTTATCCGCTGTACTCCAGAAAGTCTTCACAGGTTTAGTCATGTTCAGAATCAATCCACCCTTTATAGTTATTACAGTTTGATTTGTCGTTGAATTATCAGTACCACCTTTAGTTGCATTAATGTATATTGTATATGCGTCTGGTTCTACATATTCAGAAGACGCATTGTATGAGATGCTACACCATCCAGTTTGGTTTGCTACACATGAGTTGAACAAAGAAGTGGAATTGTAGAACCAAACTGTACTAAAATTAGCTGGTCCTATACTTCCATCATAAACGTAAACACTTATGTTCGTTTTGGAGGGAGATTTGAATGATGCATTCCTGTATATAGTTGAGTTATCGACGGTTATTTCTTTTATTATAAGAGGTCTATAGATTTCCACTATACTCGTATTGATCTGTATTGAAGTGTTGTAACATTTTCCACTTATACATTGAACTTCAATGATACACGATAAATTGTGAGGACCTGTTGTATCTCCAGAAGTAAACCACCATCTCCAAGCGTAAATACCATCTCCTTCATCTTCCACATCATCATATGGTGGAGTACCTAGGGGTTCACCATCTTTAGTAAAGTTAACCGTGTAACCAATTAAATCTTGAGTTGTGTTGTTGGCATCTCTCACATAACATTTGACCTTCTTATTAGTCCCTGCTGTAATTTGAGTTCCATTTGCTGGTTCTATATTGTATATCTCACTCCAACCATAAATTATTACAGAAGTACTGTTGCTACCTAAATCGTAGTATTGTCTTGTTACATTTACGTATATCGTTTCTGATCCGAGATGATAAAGAGCTGGAACTGTCCAGGTTGTGTTGTAGTCTGTTGTTATTTGATACCAAGTTTCGTTGTACCAATAAACGAATGAATCGTTTATACTGACATTACATTCATCGTAGACAGTAGCGTTAAAGGGATAAGTTACACTTCTAGTCAGAATAGAACCTTGTTTTGGATTTATAGGATTGACATACAGTTGTCCTATGACTGTCAAATTCACATAACTGCTATTTGTCTGTACATAACATTCATCTATTGTTCCAACTGTCCCACCCTTCCACCTCTGTATGCCTACATCAGAAGTACAGTTCGGGTCATGGTATATCCAACAATAACCATCATCACTCGAACAATTGTACTGTAAATCATAATCAGTTCCATTTCTTGTAACCCAGATAGTTCCATTCACACCTGAAGGATATGAATCGTAATCAGTATCTTGTATAATAATTTCTAAGTATGCATTATCGTTATCTAATCTTCTAACTGTTGAATTGCTTGCTCCACTGGGATTGACATCTACCTCATCTCTATCTAATGTTAGGTTTACAATTTCAGTTTCATCAGTGTATCCAAACTCATCTATTGTTCTAAACTTGAAGTAGTTCAGACCCATATCTGAATAGGTTAAATTACACCAGAACCTTATGTCGTCGAGAGTATATCGAGTTGGGACGTATCTAGCTTTTTTATTTTGCCAAGCCACAAGAGTCCATGTCTGATTATCAGGACTCTTCCATAAGGTAACATTATTGTAATCAGCATCAACATCATCTACTTTGGTCTTAAATGTATAAAGTTGACCCCATCTTGATGTATCACCCCAACTTCTACTTTGACCATCGATTTCAACTTCTGGGTCATATACTGTTGGAGCTGTTGATATGTGCAATGCATTTGTTTTAGTTGTTGTATTAGACGAATAGTAGGGTGGATTACTCGCAGATATTTGTACATCATACCATCCCCATGTTGCTACAGAACTATCCCAAGTACAGTTGTACCAACCGTTACCTTCAGACCATCCATCATTAATCGATTTAGAGCAGGTAAATTGTGAGTAAGGATCTTTAATTAAATAGCTCACAGTGGCGTTTACTATAGGATTGTCACAATCATCTTTTATATATCCGGAAATCAATACTTGTTCTCCAAGCAAGAAAGCTTCTCCATCTGGTCTTGTTATATTAACGAGTAGATGGGTCTTAATCGTCAGAGAATAATTAGTAGTATTTAATTCATGATAGTATGAATCATTCCAAACTCCACCTTTCCAATTCTGGTACCCTACTGAATAACTGCAGTTTGGATTGAACTCATATTCTATAGTTCCGTTTACATCACTGTAAACAATTTCACTTTCAAAATAACTGTCAGGATCGATACTGTAATTAGTTGTCGCCCAGAATTTGGATTTAGCACCATTAGCTGGAATGTCTTGATCTATATCTGTTATGTTTAGCTTTAGTAATACGGTATTGTCCCAGTACCTCCATACAGTGCCTCCGTCACCCTGTAAATGTGTAACTGATACATTGTCCTCTTCTACAGTGAAGTTCAACGGTGGTGTTTCATCTTCATATAAATCAGTACTGTTATCTTGTGCTTTGAAGTAGTATTGCCAAATACCTTGATTAATTTTGAATAGTCCTATATTCTTATAAGTTAAAGTCACAGTCTGATTTATAGGACTCATGACTTCTGTACCATTTATATAAGTCCAACCACCAGTACAGCATTCCCTAATATACACTTCTACAGAAACATTGTTCAAGTCTTCATCGGTTAGGTTAACAGTAAATGTCCATCTTTCACCCCATCCACCAATTGCCCAATCATTTACAGTATCCCAAGCACCTCCACTTGCTGTTACATTGGGCACACTTAGTTGTGGCATTGTTTTAATGTAGAAAACATTCGGTGTGATTGTTATATTATCATTATAAAAAGTCTTGTTAGATTCTAAATATATATCATACCAACGAGCAGGTAATGAACTTGTATTCATACTACATCTATAGTTGCCACCTGCTGACTGATCTATTGGCAAACAGTCTATCCATATTCCATCCTCATTTATCCAAGTCATGTTTAGAGTTACGTTCTCGACTCCGAAAAGTCGATCATCTTGTACTGTTGCAAATATAGTTACATTGCTTCCTTTCAAAACATGAACTCCGAATGATTCCTCTATTTCGTCTACTTCAATACCAACTACTGTATTATTCAAGTTTCCAATAACCGTTAAGTTATAGATTTCTGTTGAGTTAGCATCCATATAACAATCATCATTATAACTTCCACCTAACCAGTATTGTTGTCCTACTTTAAATTCAGATGTTGGGTTAAAGTAAAGTATTAAGTTACCAACATCGTCTGTGGTGTTTGAAAATTCTAGATAATTCACTTGATCCTTCGTAATCCAGAAAGTACCATTCACATCTGAACTAACATATTCATTCTTTATAGAATCCCATATCCTTAAGACTAATTTTGTCGTTTGATTTTGAGATCTGTTGACGACACTGTAGTTTCCCTCTAAGTACTCAATGGTAACGTTTTCATAATCTATTGTTGGTCCTGTTGCATTTGTCGTGTTGAATTTAGTAGTCCCATCATCCAATTCAAATATGAACAGATTATCAGTCCCTATATCTGAACAATTAAAGTCTGATACATTTATGTAACAATAACCAACTCCACTGTAAACAGTCATGTTATCCTTATAATCCCATGAATTCCCGTTATCAGTAGAAACCAGTAAAGTACAGGACACATTGTCGTATTGTGTATCGTTTACGAACAAACTATAGTTAAAGACCCCTCCCCAAGGCCCTGAATCCGGTTCAACATTGAAGTCAGTATAATTGGGTGGTGTATTGTTCAAATAGAACCAATCTTTCCATATTGTAGTGTTCGAATAATAGTATTGCTTACTGACGATCATACTCACGTTCCAGAAACCACCCATCCGGGAAGTTGGGTGAGATGTGTTCCAAGTACAATTATACCATCCATCACCTTCATTGTATAAAGGTCCTGTATTGTTACAATCTTCCCAATCACCATCAGAACTCTGTAATTTTATTTGTATTGAAGCATTGGGAACCAATTCATTATTCCACCAACTACAGTCAGTTGACAGGTTTACTCTTATCAGAATCTGGTCTCCTACCACAAATGTCTGATAGTGGGTTTCGTTGCGAATTGGTTGTTGTATTTTATTCTTTAGTTGTCCAGTTATGTTAATTTTTTTCGATTCTGAATAAGTCTCATAACAACTGTCATTATAAGTTCCAGCTTCCCAATTAATTTGACCGACTGGATAAGTACAATCTGGATCAAACTTGTAATATATATGTGATGTTGTATTTGTCTTAGTAAGGTTTACAAACCATCCTGTTCTGTTCTGTATTCTGAATATCGAACTCACGTTTTCTCCAACCCAGCCTCCACCTTGTGAATCAAACACTCTAACAACAAGATCAACGCTATCATTGTATTCTCTATCTATATTCACATCAAATCCTGATTTAAACTGTAGATTAACATCTCTCTTAGAAACAATGAAACTTTCACCAACAATTTCATCAGTATAGTTGTAAGAATCTGTTGCATTGAATTTAAACTGATTGGTACCTACATCAATGCATTCTGATGTCCATTCAAATCCAATATCAGTTCCACCTGCAGGTGTAGCACCATAAAGCGTTAAATTGTTTATTAATCTCCAGTCTCCATTTTCCCTCTTTAACCAGAAATAAACAGTTACGTTATCAGAGTCTAAATCTCTTATCGTAACATTGAAAACCCATATCCCAATACCCCAGTGACCATCAGTATCGTAAGTTTCAGTACTATAAACGTCAGTGCTTCCTGGTTTAAAGGTAGGATCATCAGCTAAGTAGAATGAATTATTCAAAGTGAAGTTACTATCGTTATAGTATGATCTACTAGCTATCATCGTCAAATCATACCAATTGTAATCCCAATTCAATATGTCACTCTCTTGAATTGTGTAATTATACCATCCGTTTCCCTCATTAATTGCATCATAGTAAGTAACGGCCTTTTCTAAATAGAAGTCGACATCATCAGCATCTGGAACTAGACCACAACCTGCATCATCACTTAAATTACCTCTCAATTCTATATCATTACCTGTTTCTGCTGGATAACCACCAATAGCAGCTAAACTCTTTAATGTCACATTATATATAGGTTTCTGAATGTTGGGTGTAAATTCTGATAAGACAGTAACATTGTAAATACTGGAATTGACATCTCTATAATCTTTCCATCTTTCATTTTCATCTAAACCTGCCTTCCATCTTTGCTTACCAACTCCATAGATACAAGATGGAGAAAATGAAATAGAAAAACTACCATCTGTCTGTACCTCTGTAGAAGTTCCAGTATCCCAAGACTCTGGGTTAGATGCGTTTGTAGTTACCCAGAAATAAGCATCTATGAATCTTATTATTCTATTTGGATCATCAATATCTGTAGTATTCAATTTGAGTGTTGTGCTTCCTGGAACTCTACTAACCTCTGACTCATTCCCTTCTAAATAAATGAATTCAACATCATCCTTCTCGACAGTGAAATTGATTATTTGAGATGTGTAATTGTATTGGTTGCCACCTAACGCAGGATCATTCGGATTGTCTGTAACGTTAAACTTCAGAGACCAGTTACCGAGTTGATTGTATGGGAAATTAGGTTGTTTGGGGAAAGTGAATGTGATATTGATGCCACTATTCTGTTGGCATTCAGAAGCAGAACATTTCGTCCAATTCATTTCGACAGGACTGCCGTCAATATCTGTGACTCTTTTAATATAACAACAAACACTCATTTGGTCTAAATCTTCGTCCGTAGCATTAACTTTAAATTCAAAGTTCTCACTCCAACCACCTACTGGAGGAATGGCCTCGGGTATTCCTAAAATAGGACTAGTTTCTATGAAGAATGTCTTATTTCTTGCCTCGTAACCTACAGTTGTGTTTTCTGGATTGTAATCAGTCTTATTAGTAAAGATTGTTACATTGTACTCACGACTTGGCATTACAATTGGATAAGATGTGTTGAAAGTGCAGTTGTACTTGCCCAATTCTTGATTGTTTATCGGAGAATAATAGAAGGTCTCATTTGTGTTCAAAGACGTTGACGATATATTGATTTCATCTACGTTAACTAATTGTGGAGGTGTACATTCATCTGTTACATTAACTCTTATAGTTATGTTAGAGCCTCTCAGGAATTCTTCTCCAGTGGGTATTTCTATTTGATTGACCAAATCTCCAATAACAGTAACTGTGAAATTAGTATTAGTTGCATTCTGGTCTTCGTAACATTCATCAGTCACACCAGCAATCCAGTATTGCAGTCCAACTGTATAATCACAACCAGGATCGAAGAAATAGCTTGCGTTTCCTAGAGAATCAGTGTTACTAATATTATCAAGTCTGTAATTAGCTGAGCCATTAGTGACCCAGAACGATACGTTGACGTTAGGAGCTGTTGATGCATTCCCATCATCATAAACATTGACAGCAAGTCTTCTTATCTGATTACTTCCAGATGAACGGTTAACATAGCTTTCATTACCTTCTATCAAGATTATAGTTACGTTGCTTTCTGTTATGTTAGGTCCTAAAATTTCAGAAGTATTGAAAACGTTAGCTGGTACTCCGTTCTTTATCTCCCATTTGAAGTATTTCATGTTACTTCCATCTTGTTCATCTATGTCACTGCAATCAAAGTCATGGAATGTGACCCAACAAGTTTCTTGAGTGGGCGTTCCTGGTATTCCTGTAGCCGTATAGTTATCTACATACTCCCAAGTTGTCTTATTGTCTCTTGAAATGAATAGAGAACAGTTGATAGTATCACCTTCTTCATCATAGATATCTATTGAATAGTTGTATGATCTAGTCCATCCTCCTTGTTCAGGAGAGACAGTCCCATTTTCAGATGTAGAGTTCAAGTTTTCTAACCAGAATCTGTATACGTAAATTGTGGAGTTATCGTTGAAATATTGCTTACTACTGTTTAACCTTAAATCCCACCATCCTTCATCCTTTCCAGTTGAGTCCCAAGTACAGTTGTACCAACCGTTATATTCATTCTTGCTATCTGTACAGTTTTCCCAACTGTTATCTGTTGGACTGAATTCGATGGAATAATATGTAGCATTTATAACAGGATTTTCATCTTGTCTAAACCAACTACAATCTGAAGTAGTATTGAACCTTGCATCAATCAAATCAGTAACATTCCAATAAGAATCGTTAGCTGGCAATTGTAAATTGTTCTTCAACTGACCTATGATATTAAACTGTGGATTATAAGATAGATTAGCATCCCAATAACAACCATCTAGATATACACCAAGCCTCCAATCCTGAACTCCAACTGAGTAGGAACAGTTAGGATCGAAATCATAGTTCACATAACCCGTTGAATTTGGATACACTGATCTTCCAGCATCCCAACTGTTAGAATCGCTTGTATTTGTTGTAATCCAAATCATTCCTTCTGTACTGGTGTTAGTGACATAAACCGAATTATTATCTAAATCTTTAATTACGAAAATCATTTTTCCTGTTGTTGAATATTCTCTGTTTATGCTGGATGGATTTGTTATTAATTCTATTTCTGCATCACTCTTCATTATTTGTATAGTTGAAGCACTTTCGTTCTTATAACCCCAATAGTCTGTTACATTCCATGTGTAAGACCTTGTTCCTTTGTACCTACACTTGAAGTTTTTCTGTAAGAAAGTAATTGTCTTTGGACTGGCACAATTACCTGTCACCAAAGGTCCTGGACAAGTTGTTGAATTAACTAACTCATATCCCTGTCCAAAATCAATGTATAGACTGATATTCAAGACTTCAAAATCTGGATAAGCATTCTGATCTACATCTTGGACCCTAGCAGTGAAATTCCAAATTTCTGACCAACCGTAATCATGAGTTGAATCTCCTATTGTCTCTGGTGTGTATGGATCTAGTTTTGGACCTGTAACTAAAACAAAAGAATCAACCTTCATTTTTGTAATCGATGAAATGTAATATTGTTTAGTTGCATTCATTGTAACATTGTAGTAGGCCAAGTCCCCATAATCAGGCGATTTTAAAGTACAGTTGTAAACACCGTTGTTATCTGTTGCAGACAGACAATATGTCCAATCTGATGATGGATATGAATGGAATTGTACTGAAGCTCCAGAAACTAAACCTGGACAATCGTCTGTAACATTACCGGTTATGTTAATTGGATCGAGTTGTCTCCTGAAAGTCTCGTTGTTAGGCCCTATTATATTTATCTGAAGAGGATAGGTAGTTAAGTTCAACCAGAAGTTATCTCCATATGTATCACTCGAGTTAGTGGGTTGATAAGCGGGTGAATCAAAATCAGCTCTCCATCTTTGAGGACCTATATCGTATGTACACCTTGATTTAGTTGGAAATTCATCCGTCAAATAACCGTTTGCTTCTGTTCCAGATGTGTCTTCTTTATCTACCACAAAACTATTAGGATCATTTGGATCTGTTGTTACATAAAATCTCCATGTGCCAGGCACAGAAGTACCTAATGGCAGACCTCTATCAGTATCATAGACCCTTACTTGTAGAGTAATAGTATCTGAAGTGCTTCTATTCAATGCTGGTATCGTGTAATTACCTTGAATCAAAGTAATGTTTATGTCATCCGCTTCTACTGTGAATGTATTTATAGTAGTGTTATCAAAGTTTGTCCCATCACTCGCGTTGAATTTGTAATACCATTTTCCTCGTTGGTTTTGGTTAAAATCGCTCTTTGTGAATTCGACCCATTGTGGAGTACTAGTAGCAGAAACATTTTTACTATCTTCCATATAGAAATTACCAGTATAATTCAACCATAGACTAACATTGACTATATCATTATCAGAATCATTTAATCTCACTCTGAACGTCCAAGTTTCTCCCCAACCCCCTGGATTTACTGGATCATCCGTAGAATATTGTGGATCCCACAAATCAGGCCTTGTTGAGATGAAAAATGCATTAGATTTAGTAGTATCATCTGGATTATAATATTGAATACCAGAAGAGTTCATTCTTAAATCATACCAACGTGTTGATCTATCAGTAGTATTGAAACTACAGTTATAGTATCCATTACCTTCATTGTAAAAAGTTCCTAGAATACAGTAATACCAGAGACCAGTGGTTACATGTCTAGTAGAGAAATTAACATCAGCATTAGCTATAAGACTATCTTTACTACAATCTGTAGTTACATTACCCCTGAAAGTTATGTTCACTTCTCCTCTATTAAATCTCTCACCATTTGGTTGAGAAATTGTATTGACCAAATCTCCGATTATAGTTAAATTGACTATTGAAGAATTTTGATCTACATAACAATAATCTCCCTCTGAGCTACCTGATTTGTAACCAAACCATCTCTGGTTCCCTACATCATAATTGCAACCAGGATTGAAAGCAAAAATTACATCTCCATCAACAGTTAAATTAGAACCTTCGATAGTATAATCTGTACCATTAACTGTAATGTTGAATGATATGTTGGCATTTCCAGAGATACCAGAACCAGCTCCTTGGTTTTTACTGGTATCGTTCACATAAACTTCTAAGAAAACTTTTTGACTTCCTGATCTGTTGACAAATGTATCATTTCCAGCAATTATTATTATCTCTATTTGATCTTGTTCTATTACAGGTCCGGACATTGAAGATAAGTTGAAAGGTGTGTTATAACCATCCTTCAATTCGAATTTAAACCAATTATCACTCGATCCTATATCTTCATAATAAGTAGAGTTACAATTAAAGTCAGAAACTTCAAAGCTACAATTTCCACTACCACCAGAAATTATCTGAGGACCTACTTTTTTCCAATTAGTACCATCATTTGTCGTATAATATAAAGTACAATTTACATCATCACCATCTGCATCATTGATACCAACTGAGTAATTGAATAATCCTCCCCATGGACCAGTACTTGGTGTAACATTTTCTGGTGTACTATTAGTTGGAGCGGAGTTAGTAATAGTGAACCAATCTAGAGTTTCATTAAAACCATCATAGAAGTCTGTTTTATTGCTTATTGTCCTAATATCCCAAGAGCCAGGTGTTTTGAGAGTACTATCCCAAGTACAATTGAAAGTGTTAGATTGGTTTTCTAAAGGCTCACAATTTAACCAAGATACACCAGTCAAACTTACATTTATCATTGCTGAAGTAAAGTTCCAAACTGGAGTTTCATCATTTCTTACACCTGTACAATCGCTTGTTACATTAAATCTAATAGGTATAAGAGACCCTGTTGGGAAAGAAGAACCATAATCGGGTTCTTGTATCCAGTTATATAGTTGACCTTTTATTAAAATTGTATCAGAATCGGTATAAGGTTTGTAGCATACATCTGGATGAATATCAGAGGAGACTTCAGCCCACCAATTTTGAAGACCAGGCATATATGTACAGTTAGGATCGAAATCATAGTCGGCATAACCACTTGAATTAGTTGGTAATGTAATATTTATCCTGTCGTTAGTGTTGCTAGTGTTTCTTTGTATTCTAAATGTCACATTAACTCCTGAAGGAACGGGTGCAGAACTCTTGTCTAAATCGATTACTAAAGCATCTAAATTATAAACTTCTCCTTCTCTATCTATTACTTCGCCATTAGTATTCTTTGCGTATATTTCTGTATCATCTTCTTCCAATTCAAAAGTATTGCTTATCTCGTTTGTTTTTTCATAAGTATCACTTGCATTAAACTTGTATGGTTTTACACCCAAATCTGAAGCACCAGTACAACCAAAGGTGTTGGTGAATGTTACTGTTGGGGAACCACCATTTTGCCAAAAAGTGGAATTATACAACACCCAATTTCCAGTTAAATTAATCCAAAGATAAACTGTAGCATTATCGCCATCTGCATCTGCAACATCAACAGAAAATGTCCAAACTTGCCCCCAACCATCTTTATTAAGGAAATCACCTGATAAGGCGCTTATACTGCTCAATTGAGGTCTTGTAACAAGTCTAAATGATTGATATAATGTATGAGTCTCTGAATCATTATAGTACTTTCTTGTGGCATTTATAGTCACGTTATACCATCCAGTTGGCCAATCCTCACTACTTATTTGAGATGCTGGAAAAGTACAGTTGTATGTTCCATCTCCTTCATTGTAAACTTGATTTTCAACTCCACTTGGATATGATCTACAAATACCTTGAGTTGTACCAAACTCGTCAATTACAGTAATTGTTATGTTTGCTCCGTTGTTCAATCCACAAAAGTCAGAAGCATTTCCTTTTATTACTACATCATCTTCACCTTTTATTGGAGTTGCATTCCATGGAGAAATTACTTTAGAAACCAATCGATCAGTTATAACAGTCACAAAACTGACTGAAGAATTGCTATTTTTGTAAGGAGCTTCATTGTATACTTCAGCTTTCCATTTTTGCGGACCTACTGAATAACTACAGGTTGGATGGAAGTCAAAAGTGGCATAACCCCATCCATTTTCTGGAGGTTGTGGGCCTGTACCATTTGTATTGTCTGTTCCTGCCACAACATAATTTGATTGGCCATCATCAGTTACTAAGAATCTAATGAATCTGAATCCCAAAGTAACATTGGGTGATTTATCTATATCCCACAACCTAACTTCTAATCTTGTATTGTAGTCAGAATCGCCACCAGATGCAGATCTATTGGCATAAGTATTATTGCCTGTAATATATTCTACAAATGTATCATCTTTGTCTAGATAAAAGTAGGTGATATTAGTCTCATTTATGTTTTGTGCAAAATCAACAGAATTTTCAGAAACATTGAATTTAAACATTCTCCAGGTATCTGCCCAATTACTCTGAGTAAAACTATAATTAAATTGAACAGTCGTATTTATTCCCGAAACTGAGTTATTAGTCATAGGATTATACCAAGAGGTTGGGGTGGTGTTAATCCATAATCTAACTGTTAAAACATCTAAGTCTTCATCAGTGACATTAATCCTAAATGACCAAGTTTCACCCCATCCACCGTCACCAGATGGAACTGCAACTGGAGGATTGTGTGGAGTTAATACAGGCTTGGTTTCTACCCAAAACCCTTTAAAATTCAACTGGTAGACATCAGTAATAATATCTGGATTATGATCTCCTCTCGAAGAATTCATAGTCACGTTCCATGCTCCTGCAGAATAAGATGAAGTATCTACAGTACAATTGTAATAACCTGTTCCTTCGTTTATTATCGGTATACAATAATTAGTTGTGCTTCCTTGAGTAGAACTAAAGTTGAGTACGGCATCGGTAACTAAACCTTCCGATGAACAATCTGTGGAAATATTTCCTCTTAAAGTTACATTCTCACCATCAGGATAATTTGACCTCAATTTCTTTTCTCCTTGTGGTTGTAATATGTCGTTGAATAAATCTCCAACTACTACTATACTGAAATTAGTATTAGTTGCATTCTGGTCTTCATAACATCCATCTGTCACTCCAGCAACCCAATATTGTTGACCTACTGTGTGTGAACAATTAGGATCAAAGTAATAACTAGCATTTCCTAGATAATCTGTAATACTTATGTTATAAAGCCCGTAAATTGAGGAATCATTCGTGATCCAGAAAGACACGTTTACATTAGGTGCTGTTGTTAAATTCTCATCATCATAAACATTGATAGCTAGTCTTCTCACTTGGTTGGGTCCTGATGAACGATTGAATGTATAACCATCACCCTCTATCAAAACTACAGTTACATTACTCTCTGTTATGTTGGGTTCTTGAATAGGTGTTGTATTGTATGTATTAGCTGGTACTCCGTTCTTTATCTCCCATTTGAAGTATTTCATGTTGCTTCCATCTTGTTCATCAATATCAGCACAAGTAAAGTTGTGAAATTCAATCCAACAAGTTTCTTGAGTGGGCGTTCCTGGTATACCTGTAGCCGTATAGTAATCTACATACTCCCATGTTGTTTGATTGTCTCTTGAAATGAATAGAGAACAGTTGATAGTATCACCTTCTTCATCGTAGATATCTATTGAATAGTTGTATGATCTGGTCCATCCTCCTTCTTCAGGAGAGACAGTCCCATTTTCAGATGTAGAGTTCAAGTTTTCTAACCAGAACCAATCTACATAATTTGTTGTATTGCTATTATAATCGGATCTTGTCGATTCTAATTTTATGGTATAATTACCCTCTGGTTTATTTGTTGAATCCCAAGTACAGTTGTAATAACCATTCCCTTGATTATCTGGATTACAGGGATATTGATCGCTATTGTGAATTAAAGTAATAGATGTTGAAGATGCGTCATCGATCAATCCTTCGTTGGTACAATCGGTTGAAATGCTGAAGTTAATTAGTATCTGTTGTGTTACATTAAATTTGGGTTGTTGTCCACCTATCCATTCTGGTTCTGTTAAATTGTTTTTCAATTGACCTCTAATGAGGAAGCTGGCAGGTGTTGTCGAGTTATCCTTGTAACAAGAATTACCTTGCATTGAAAGATACCAGTATTGCAATCCAACACTAAAAGTACAATTGGGATCAAAATCATTCCATATGTGACCTGATGAATTTGTTTCATTATCATATATTTCATAGTTTACTTGATCATACGTGAATCCGAATGTCCCATTCAAATCAGAACCTACCCAATCATCATAATCGGTATCTCTTATTCTCAACATGAATCTTCCAGTTGTTGATCCCTCCCTATCTATTGGACTTTGCGATTCTAATCCTATAAGACTTATATCATCTCTCTCTAGAGTCAGATTCTCAACAGAAGTTTCATTTATGAATCCTAATCCATCTACAGCTCTAAATTTATAGAATATATAATGGCTCTCATTTCCAAAGTAGTTGCTACAATCAAAAACATTATAGTATTTAACTTCTATCGGAGTTACACTGCTCTGGTTTTCTGAATATATATAATACCAAGGTCCGCTTGGACAATAAGCATACCAAAGACTGACATTAACCACATCCGCGGGATATTCTGTATCTGTATCCCTGAAGCTTGCATTAAAGGTAAAATTATAACCCCAACCTTCTTGCTGTGGTTCAACGTAAGGATTCCCTATTTGAGGTATTCTTCCGAGTATGAATTTATTGATTTCAATTATGTTAGAGTCGTTGTAATAATTCTTGGTTGAATTCATCGATATGTTGTACCAACCAAGGAAGAATCCAATAGAATCCCATGATGTGGTATAAGTCCCATTGTTCCAATTTATAGCAGGATCATCATCGGGTATGTACTCAGTTCCTGATTTTATAGTCCTGAATCTTACACTAGCTCCTGGAACTAGTTCACATTCATCTCTAACCTCACCAGTTATATTAATTAACGCACCTTCATAATACGCTTGTCCATTTGGATATGTTATGTTGCTGTACAACAATGAATATATGTAGAGATTTAGGAATTGAGTGGAATTACCAGCATAATAATAACTTTGTTCATCTAAACCACCCATCCATTCCTGTTCACCAGTTTGATACGTACACGTTGCGTTGAATGATAAATTCAAGTACCCTTGTCCTGTTATTGAAAGAGGTATAGAGGGTCCATTATCACTACCGTTAACAGTTATCCAGAAGTTTCCAGAACCAGATAAAATATTTGAATCTGAAACATTATCCTTCACTTGAAGTGTTAATATCGTTCTATTATCCCCTATTCTGCTAACGTTCGAATTATTTCCAGTTATATACACGAATTTAACATGTCTCTTAGTTACATTCAAAGTATGAATAGATGTTTCATATGTTTGATTATATCCATCAGTCACATTGAATTTCCAATCCCATGTTCCTATATCACCTTGCCAATATGTACGCTGGAAATTGAGAGTTTCATTGATTGGGTCATTACGGGTTTGTGAGCTAAAATATACCCAAACAGTAGATGGTTGTTTTTTATGCCATAATGTAACATTGACATCGTCGTCATCATCTGTCACATTGACGTAAAAATTGAAAGTTGTTCCCCAATATTTTTCAGTTGGTGTTACATATTCTGCATCCAGTATTGGTGCTACCTCAACGAAGAATGCATTTGTTTTAGTTTCATTATCTACATTATGCAATCCTCTTTCAGAATCCATAGTAACATCATAATACCCACCCGGACTGCTGGTTATATTCCAACTACAATTGTACCAACCTGAACCTGTAACGATATCAGTACATACATCTTCAAATCCATCATGACTAACTCTGAAAGTAACTGTGGCATCATCTATTATATTTCCACATTCATCTGTTATGTTGCTTATTATGGTGACGTTTTGACTTTGATTGTAGTATTCACCACTAGGTTCAATAACTGTGTTGTTTGACCATCCTGTTATGTTTATTACATAATTTTCTGTAGAATTCGTATTCGCATAACATGAGTTTTCATGGGTTCCTCCTATCCAATGTTGCCAACCGACCGAATAACTGCAATTTGGTTTAAATAGGTAGACCAAGTATCCGTTTTGATCAGTGGTATTGGTCCATCCTGAATCAAAGTTTACTTTATCGGTTGTAACCCAAATCTTTCCTTGAGTCTCTGTAAATACTAATGATTGGTTATCACTATCGTTTATTCTTACTCTGAGTAAAACATATTCAGACCTGTTAACATAAGTAAGGTTTGGAGTTATGAATTCAATTGTGACATTATCCTTTTCTAGGGTGAAATTAAAGGATGGTCTATCTGTTACATTGTGAGGATCTGTTGCATTGAACTTGAAGAAATATTCCGGCATATCACTACAATTGAATTCATTATAGTAGAAAGATAACTCAGTCTTTAGACCACAATGTTCACATACATAATAATCAATGAAATTCCAAGTTTGATTATCTGGTGATAACCAGAAACTCACATTTACATCTTCACCATCGACATCGGTAACATTGACCTTAAATGTAAAGTTCTCTCCCCAGCCCCAATCTTGTTCTGGTATAGCAGTTTCGCTCTCTAAAACTGAAGGTGAGAATTCGTAAGGAGTTAACTTGAATGTATGAGTTATGATTCTACTTGTGTTATTGTAATAACTTACATTAGTCGCATTCATTTCTATGTCATACCAACCCAATGGGGCTCCTGTAGAATTCCAACTACAATTATAAGTTCCATTGTTCCAATTAGTTGTCCAATTACAATAAAATCTATCGCTAGTTGCTTCACTTATTAGAGTGAAGTTTACTAAAGCAACTGAAATATTTTCGATTAAACATTCATCTTGAACTTGGCCCCAGACGTCCACTACCAGAGTTTTCATAATTTCGTCGCCATCTGGGCTCGTAACATTTACGTATAAATCTCCTATGACAGTTACATTGAAAACATCAGAAACATCACCATTATAACAACTGTCACCATCACTATAACCTAACCACTTTTGTTTTCCTGCTTGAGTATAAGGTGAACACTTCGGATCGAAATCATAGTTAGCATAACCAGTGTCATTTGTTTCAATAAATCCATCATATCGATACTCAGTTCCATTCCAAGTTATGTTATATCCAATAGTTGTATTTGGACCTGAAAGATAGGATTCTTTACTGGTATCATTAACAAAGAATATCAATTCAGCTACGTAAGTTCCATTCCTATTTACAGATGTTTCATTTCCGTATTCGTACAGGATTTCTATATCATCTTTCTGTACGTCATGAGTATGGCCGGTGGATGTTGAATTACTCTCAGCATAAGATTGGCCGTTGGGTTCACTGGCATTGAAATAGTAGAATAAAGTTTTACCAGCTTCGCTACATGTATAACTTCTTGTGAAGTTGACTAAGACATTGATTGGAGTTGAGACATCTCTACATTCTGTTACACTAAAGGAAGATGCTGGAGGTATTCTTTCGAGTAAACAGACAATCACATCTGCATAATGATTAACTAATATCGTAAAGTTGAATGTACTTCCCCATCCACCAGGATTTGGGTCGACATCAGGATTAGATAAACCGACCGGTGCAGTTAAGAAGAATGTATTGTTTCTAGTATATTTTCCATCATTATAATATGTTTTATTTGATTCCATCGTAATATTATACCAACCAGCTGATTTATCGGTTGAATCCCAAGTACAATTATACCAACCATTTCCTTCAGACCACCCATCATTGTAAGTCTCGTTGCAGTTATAACTATCGCCAGCAGTAAATAGAATATAATTTATAGTTGCACCAATTACTGGTTGTCCACAATCATCTGTTATGTTACCTATTATTTCTATTGTCTGTCCTTGTGTATAGTTTGTTGAACCGTTTGGCATTAACACATAATTATTGAGATCTCCGTAAATCGTAATCTGGAAGTTCTGTGAACTGTTATCTTTCCAATAAGGATCATTAATACTAGACATATTCCAATATCTTAAACCAGGTTCATAAGAACAGGAAGCATTAAATAATTTGTAATAGTGGGTTGCATTCTTCTCTTCCTGTTCTTCTAACCATGTAGTAGCATTGGCCTGAACCCACAAGTAGAAATTATTATTTGAAATATTCGTTGTATAACTCTTGTTGTCATTATCATAAACTCTCGCTGACAACATCACTTCATTATTAGGTTTTGCGTCTGACCTGTTAATCTCAACATTGTCCCCTTCTCCCAGAAATATTGATATATCATCTCTCTCTACTGTGAAATTCATTATTGACCCGTATACTAATTCTGTATCATTAGAAAAGCTTGCAGAATCATTAGAAATAAACCTGAATATCCAGTCATCTATGTTATATCTAGTGAAGTTGTAACTGAAGTTCATTACATAATTGTCACAATTAATACAACTATCCCAATCTGCTTCAAACCATTGATTGGAAGTGAAGTTCTTTAGTAAGAAAGTTACGTTGACTGTGTTGTTGTCTAAATCAGTTACTGTAATGGTGAAATTGAAAGGAGATTCGCTCCAACCACCTGGATCAGGTATGACAGTTGGGTTATTCAATTGAGGGACTGATGCTAAGAAGAATCCATTTATAATAGAATCAGTTCCGTTATTATACCATGTCTTATTGGCATCCATAGTAACGTTATACCAACCTAAAGGAGCATTTGATGGAACAGTCCAGTCTTTGTAATATGCACTCTTTTCACCACTGTATAAGACTTTTTCTCTGTAAACTTGGCCATCATGTATTAAGGTAAAATTGACACTAGCATCCGTTATTGCCTCCTGACAATCATCTTGTACAACTCCTCTCAACGGAATTGTATCCGCTTTAGTATAGTTTTCAGTCCCATTGGGTTGTTGCAGAGTAACATATAAATCACCTATTAAAGTAAAATTGGATACCTGTGTATAGTTGTTGAATACACAACTATCATCTTCAGTACCACCGTACCATGAATGAATACCAAGAGGATAGGTTTTTGGAGTACCTACACACCAATCTTCCCAACCCTGTGCAACCTCGGGTGCAGATGGTTTGGCTTTAAACATTCTCACTAAATGACCAGATTCATTTGTTTCTAAAGATTTAGGATCTGTCTCCCAGTTATTGACCGTGTAAGTCGTCAGTTTTATCTTACCGTCTGCCTGATAAGGATAGCTCTGATTATCAGTGTCGTAAACTTCAATGACGAATGTTGTGTTTGCAGATCTGTTAACTGTTGAACTTGCAAATGGTGTTATATTAGTTACAGAAACATTATCCCTTTCTACAGTGAAAGTGTATGTATCAGGATTATAGATTTCTTCATTACCGTCATCGTTGGTTGCGTTGAACTTATAATTCCAACCAGCTATATGATCGCAAATATAATCAAACGTAAAGTTGGTCTGATTCCAATCTAAACAGTTGATACATGTATAATTGCCTATCTGTACGAAATCTTGGTAACCAGCTACAGAAGAAGACTTATGCCATGCAAATACTGTCACGTTTCTACCGAACCTATCTTTTGTCAAAACAGAAAAAGTAAAGTTCTCTCCCCAACCACCTATTGATGGATTTACTGAAGCATTTACCAGTAATGGTTTATATTCGTATACTTTGACTTTTGTGAATAAGTTTTGTTTTTCTTGGAATAGTTTACCATAATCCCATTCGTATGCTATGTTCTCAACTCTCACATTAGTGTTAGGATTATAAGTTGCATCAGCATGAGAGTATAATCCTATATAATGTTGGTTAGACTTGAATAATTCTTGTTCATTATCTTCTAGAGTGTAATTAGACCATGCATATCCTGAATTCTCTTTAAAAGTAAAGTTCTGCCATAATAGTTTGTATCGATTAGAATCGTCTGTGATGTTTATCTTTGCTTCTCCTATCGTTAAGTTATATCCAGTGAAGTTGTAGAAAGTTAGGATATTTACTCTTGATATCTTTTCATAGTCTTCTACAGGATGTTGGAATGTATGAATTGATGAATTAGAACATTGTTCACCAGTACATGGATAGTCAACTGTATCTTCATAGTAAGATGAATTTCTGGTATTCCTTAAACCTTCGGCAATCAAAACTAATCTGCCTACATCTGTACAATTCAACGTGAAGTTTAGATAAGTGGTCTGTCTTGAATTGATAGAAGGTAACTGCCATTTTATTTTTCTCAAAGTTTCGTTCCAAATTCCTCCATTAAAAGTTTCAGTTACATTACAAACTTGTGGTATTTCTAAACTTACATTCCATTCATTTCCAGTTGAAACACTGCCTATGTTAGTAACCTTCAAGCTATAATTGTAAGTTTTATTGGGTTGTATGCTCCTTGTCTCATCCCATGGATAATCTGGTTTCTGTTCAACGTCTAAATCAAATTCAAGATGACTTTCGCTAGAGTAGTTCATAGTTTGTATCTCAAATATTGAATCCTCCTCGTCCTTTTTTCCATCCCAAGTTAAGTTCCATCGCAAACTTCCTTCTTCAGACGGGTTTGCAGCAGATTTCATTTGATATGTTGCTACAGCATACTCATTCACGTCTAAATTACTGGTTATATACCAAGTGATAATATTGTTCTCTAGATCAACAGATGAAGAATAAGAAAGTCCTCCCTCGACTGCTGGGTTGGCAGGAGTCCAACCTGATGATACGATTTCTTTTAGTGTTATAGTACCTGCTGTCCTGTAACAACCTTTATTATGTACTACTAGTGTTGACTCAAATACCTTGTCATTAGCTATTAGTCTAGGAGTCTCTCTTATCACTTCTAATATTGGTATGGAATTATTGTTTTCTATCTGGATATTTGTTAAGTTGGACTTGATTAAATCGTCGGGATATGTGTAATTGACTGTCACATTTATGATTTCTATTGCTACTGAATTAGAAGATATAATGTTGAATTCAACAAAACCTGTTTCTGGTTCTGACAAGTTAAGTAATTTAGAATTCTCTGAGATAGACCAACCAGACGGAATTTGAACACTAATATTGTAGCTAATCTCATCTTCAAATGGATGATATATAGATACATTCAATGATTCTGTTGTAACATTACACATCCATGGAACATATTCTACGGAAACTAAAGGCCTATCAACTATGAATTTTTTCGTTCTTTCTGTTGATTTAGAAACGTATTCAAGATATGTCTTTAAGCAATAATCATCGTTGGACCAATCAGTTGTGTTAATATTAGTGAAGTTTACAAGAATAGTTGAATTTCCCAGTATGTTAGCAGGTTGATAAGAATAATTGACGAGAGTAGTCGCATTGGTTATGTTTAACCATAAAGTCCCAGAATAACTTGTGCTTCTAGAGTTGGATATTCTGACTGTCACATTGAATAAGTTCTCTTCAACATTGGAAGATTTTTCAATTCCTTTTGTCTCTATTCCACTTACTTTCGATATTATATCTAAAACTTTGACTGTTGGCTCAAAGTAAGTTTTGAAAGTTAAGCTAGATATTGTTATATCGTTTTCCCCAATATTTTCAAACTTGACTCTACAATATCCAGATTCATTTGCAGCTATTTGTCCTTTCAATACTGGTATTATTTTATTTTCTGAATACCCAGAGGTATTTAAGTAATGACTGTGTAAGACATCGATCCAATCAGTTGAATTGTAAACATAGACTCTTAGATAGGTTTTATTGCCATCTAAATTTGCTGTTAAATTTCCTATTCTATAGTTTCCTGCTGCACACTGCCAAGATGCAATAGAATCTTCTCCCGAACTTATTGTTTCTGGGAGAGATGGTTCTTCTAAACTTGGGTTAGAATGTCTGTAAAGGGTAACGTTTGTCCTGTTCGTATGTTCATAATAGTCTATTGGTGGTATTTCATCAGTTGTATTGGCAGTTATATTCAACAAGAACCTATCATAGTAAGGTGTTGTTGAATTGGGGTTAATATCCCAAGATACTTTCCTATAAACTGTTTCATCCAATCCAGCCTCTATTTTTCCTAAGTATTGATAAGCATTTGGTGTGTCCCATCCGGGAGTGTAAAGACTAATATTGGTATTGGTTGCATTCCTATCTTTTACTTTTATTGTTGCATTAATTCTAAATGGATTAAATTCGAAAATTTCTTCAGGTGATAAAACTTCAGATACATTGAATTTAGGACAGGATATATTCAGATTGACATAATAAACATCAGAATAACTCGATTGATAACAAGAATCACCACTTGAAGATATTATAGTCCTCCATTTCTGTTGGTTTGGATCATATTTACAGGATGCATAAAAGTCATACTTCATATGACCAGAAGAATTTGTTTGTAAATCAGTAGCTTCTGAGAGATAGTTATTATCATCTCTAGTTACTTCAAGATCAACTATTGCAATAGGAGTTGTAATGTTCTGCATTCTATCAGTATCTCTAATTCGAAGTAAAAATCTAGTTGATACTTGTTCAGTTGCTGATGTATCATTGCCCGCTATCAAAATGAATTCGACGTCATCTTTTTCAACGGTGAACTGACATTGAGTTCCAGGATCAATACAATCAGATGTAGATGTTTCAACTTCATTGTTTTGGGTATCTGTAGCATTGAACTTGAAATCCCAATCTGTTATGTTACTACCAGCACCGCATAGGAAACTGGTATTCCATGTCCTAGTTCCATTGATACAGTTAATACATTGTTGTGATTGTCCTAATTGAGTCCATTCACTTTCAGAAATCTTCTTAATCCATGCCCACACTGTCACAGTATCTCCAGGATCTGTTATGTTAACAGATAGAGTAAAGTTTTTACCCCAGCCATCTGAATCAGGTGTAACGTTAGCAGATGTTAATGATGGTGGGACAGTTATGTTGAATGCGTTAATGCTAATATCAGTTCCATTCAGATAAAGTGACTCATTCCACGCTACCATAGTTATATTGTAAGTTCCTCCTACAGCTCCTGAAGAATCCCAACTACAGTTGAACCATCCATTATCTTCAGACCAAGCATAGTTATCATTCTCATCGCAATAATAAGTTGATCCACCTGATACTAATGCATATCTTACATCAACATCCATTATATCGTTACCACATTCATCACTTACATTTCCCGTAATGTTAACTATAGTTCCTACCTCATATGAGACATCATAAGGTCCTTGTATTTTACTTGTGAGGCTACCGATTATCGTTATATAAAATTCTTCAGTTGTGTTATCTTTATAGCAACTATCTGAAGATAGATTAACTTTCCATCTATGTTCTCCAACTGAGTAATTACAAACCGGAGCAAAAACCTTGTAATAGTGTGTGGTATTAGTGGTTTCAGTTTCTTCCAACCAAGTATCGTTGAATAACCAGAATGTTACATTTTCAGTTGGTACACTAACTGTGTCACTTCCTTGATCGTTATCATGAATTCTGATAGATAATACTTGAGATCCTATTGATCTGTTAACAGTAGTATCGTTTCCATCACCAAGGAAGATGCTTATGCTATCTTTTTCAACAGTGTGATAGTTAATGGCAGATTCATTGTTGTTGTCATGACTTTCACTAGCATTGAATTTGAAATGCCAATCACCCTTATCATTGCAAGTGTAAGTATTAGTGAAATTAATCATTGTGTTAGAACAATTAGTACAGGTTCTAGAATCTTGGAATGTCCAATCTCCTGTATGGTTAAGCCAGAAGTAAACTGTGACTGTATCATTATCCAAATCAGTAACATAGATTGTGTAATTGTAGTAAGGAACGCCCCATCCTCCACTAGATGGAATAACTGTTGGATTGTTTAATTGTGGTGTTGATGATAAATAGAACTCTGTTGTGTCATTGCCAGAGAGGTGATAAGTCTTGTTTGAATACATGTACACATCATACCATCCTACTGACTTGTCAGAAGTGTCCCAAGTACAATTGTAATAACCTGTTCCTTCATCTATACCATTACAAGTAAAAGTCTGACCTGTCTGTCTGTGAGTTATATTATAATAAATACTATTCTCGTCAAGGCTAATTATCGAATTATAACAATCATCTATCACAGTACCATTGAAGAGAATGTTACTACCTAAAATATAGTTGGTTTGTCCATCGGGTGCTTGAATTGTGTTTGTCAAATTACCATAAATCTCAATTACGAATTCAGAAGATTGATTGTCTTGATAACATGAATAACCAGAGTTGTTCATTTTCCAATATCTTAAACCAGGTTCATAAGAACAGGAGGCGTTAAACAATTTGTAATAATGAGTTGCATTCTTTTCTTCCTGTTCTTCAGACCAAGTATTAACATCACTTCTAACCCAAAGAGAAAAGTTAGATAGCGGTATATCTGTGGTATAACTTTGATTGTCTGTATCATAGATTTTCATTGATAACATCACTGCATGATTTGGTTGAGCATCTGAACGATTGATCTGAGCATTATCTCCTTCTCCTAATTCGTATGAAATATTGTCGCCCTGTATAGTGAAAGTTAAATCTCCATAGACAGTGTAAGTATCATTTGTATAGCCACTAACATCTGAAACATTGAACTTATAATGCCAGTTATCGATATCATCACAAGTGAAATTAATCAAGAAGTAAGTTAAGTTTTTATTACAGTTAGTACAATCAAAACTACCATTCTCACTCCATGATCCCGATCCTTTCCTCAACCATAGTTTTACGGTAGCAGTTTCATTATCTTCATCTGTTATTATGATAGAAAAGTTGTAAGGACTTAGGCCCCATCCACCTGCTGAAGGATCAACGTTAGGATCATCCAATTTAGGACTAGATGCCAAGAAGAATGCATTTTCTCTGTAAACAGTTCCATTCCAATAATTTGTTCCCACTGCTGTCATAGTCACATTATACCATCCTAGCGGAGCAGAGGATGGATTCCAATCATCTTTTAGATAGAAATCTCCTGTTAACGTCCCTTCAATCGTTTCTTCATAATTTCCATTTTGCAGTTTGAAGTAGACATTAATATCCTTCCTTAAATCACCACAATCATCATAACCAGTTGCATTGAAAACTAAATCCCCTGTCAATACTTCTTCTTTAGTATAATTTTTAGTTCCGTCCGGACTATTGAAAGTAGAACTAGAAAGATTACCCATCAAAGTGAAATTAATGGCTTGAGTGGTGTTATCGAAAACACAATCATCTCCAGAACTTCCACCTTTCCAACTGTGTATGCCTACAGGATAGTAGGCTTTACACCAATCTTCCCAGCCTTCTGCAACTTCGGCTGCTGAAGGTTGGGCTTTTAACTTTCTGACAAGATGTCCAGAAGAATTGGAAGTGAGAGCCTTGGGATTAGTCTCCCACGTGTCTGTATCATAAGTAGTCAACCAAATCTTACCTGATATATCTCCAGAAACACTCTGATTGTCCGTATCGTATATAAAAACGACGAGAGTCGAGTTAACAGACCTGTTGACATAGCCATTGGATGCTGGATACAAATTGAAAACAGAGACATTATCCTCCTCTGTCGTAAAGTAATCAGTCAAACCACCAGCAGTTTCATTTGTTGCATCAACATTACTGGCGTTGAAGTAGAACAGAACGTCTGCATCAATATCATCACAAGTGTAATTACCGTATTCTATCCCGATTTCACATGGACTTGCTTGTTTACATCCAGTTATCGATGTGCTCCCTGCTGGTGACCATGAATCTCCTGCAGTGTGACGCCACCAAGCGTAGACGTTAATTTGCCTTCCATATTGATCCCAGACATCAACTGTGAAGTTAAAAGTCTCTCCCCATCCACCAGTACTTGGGATGACTTGTCCATCGTAGATGTGTGGTGGGAACAAGTGAGGCTTTATTTTGACAAACAAGTCTTCAGAATCTGTGTAATATTTGCCATAGTTCCAGATGTAATGTAATTTTTCAACTGAAACATTTCCTACTTCATTGACCGTGGCATCAGTATGTGAGTAAACACCAACATAATGATTAGATGTTTTAAAGTTCTCTTGTTCTTGAGCTGTTAATGTATAGTTCGCCCATACACTCCCAGTGCTATCTCCAAAGGAATGATTCTGCCATAACAACATCTCTTTCCCATCATCATCTGTAATGTTGGCATAACCTTCTCCTATAGTAAGGTTGTAGCCTTGCCAGTTGTAGTAAATGTAAGTATCTATCCTTGATACTTTTTGGTAATGTTGATTGGGCTGTGAGAATGTGTGTGAAGATCGGGAAGAACATTCCTCTTCTTGACAACCATAAGAACTTTCATCTGTATAACCTTGACGACTCCTAGTATCTCTGTCGCCCCAAGTTTTCAACATGACTTTCCCTTCGTCTGAACAGTTTAGTGTGAAGTTGAAATAAGTTGAACCTGATACAGGTAAGTCTCCTAGAGTCCACTTTATGATCTTGTTATTTTCATCCCATGACCCACCGTTAAAGACTTCAGTTGCATTACAATTTCCTTCTATCTTGATACTGACATTCCAATCTCCAGAAGATATTGCTTTATCTCCTATGTTACTGACTTGCAAACTATAGTTGTAAGTCATGTTGGGTTCAGACGATCTATCTTCCCATGAATTCAAGACTGTCAAGCTGAATTCAAGATACTCTTCTTGACTGTAATCTGAGGTAACAACTGTGAATGGTCTAATCTCTATATCTTTATAATTCGTATTCCATGTGACATTCCATCTGAAGTTTCCTACTGTGCTTGTTGTAACTGGTGACACTACATCATAACTTACAACTTGATAATCGTTCTGGCCTAAACTTGAAAAGGTCCAAGTTATCGTCTTAGCTATCGGATCTACGGTTCCACCTAAATTCGGGTTGTATATACTCCAACCAGCAGGATATTTTTCCACTAGGGTGACTGAATCTGTTATAGCTGCACAACCTTTGTTGTGAACAACTAATCTGGAATGAAATATAGTATCGTTAGTAACAGTCTTTGGCGTTTCTCTAATAACTTCAACTATTGCTTGATTACTATTGCTTATGTTTTGGCTAACTTCTATTCCCTTTTCAATGTTATCAGGATAAGTGTAGTTTACAGTTATATTAATAACAGCAGCTCCCTGTGAACTAGAAGATGTTATATTGAAAGATACGCTTGTTGTTCCCGGTGAAGACATATTTAGTAGATAATTCGTACTCTCAATACTCCACCCCGAAGGAACAATGGGAGTGATGTTATATGTTACTTCATCATTGAATGGATGGGATACAGTAACATTGAATTCTTCTGTGGTAGAAGGACACATGTAATCTGTTGAAGTAATTGATACCTGTACGGAATCCAAAGTAAAACTCTCTGTTCTAGATGTTTGAGAAGAATCATAAGTTACGTATGAATTAAGTGAATAACCTCCCTTAGACCATCCAGAGGCATCTATATCTGTGAAGTTTACATCTAAGGTAGAGTTTCTAATCAAACTCAGACCAGTTTGTTTAGAGGAATTGACTACTGTCCCTGAGGAATTGGTTACATTTAATTCAACATCTATAGTATAAGACACATTCCATGAGTTAGCTACTCTAACAGTTGTGTTGAATAATTGATCTTCAGATTCCATTCCAGTTGTTTCTGAACCTCTTATCTTTGGTAGAATATCTAAAACAGACACAGAAGGTTTATAATAAGATTCAAAACTGAGATAATCTATTAAGACATCATCACTCCCAACTTTCTCTATCTTGGCTTTACAATACTCAGTTCCGTTTGGATAAATCTGATTCTTGAATATGGTTATCGATGTGTTCTCTCCAGCGTCTAATAATTCAAAACTATGTAAAACATCTATCCAATCAGTGCCATTATGAACATAAACTCTAACTTGAGTGTCACTTGAATCTCCTTCCCAATCGGCAATTATTTCACCTATTCTATAATCAGCTCCAGGACAATACCAAGATGCTATTAAAAAATCATCATCAGATAACTTGATTTCAACACTATCTTGTGCACATACATCTGAAGTAACAGGATAATCTCCAGTAGAATTAGTTAATATTGCTTCAATGGGACAAGCTTTATCTACATGATTGTATACAACAACTGTAGTATTCTCGGTATCATTATAAATTTCATTTTGGTTTGTACCGTTCACGCTTATATTCAAATATCTGGTGATTCCATCATATGTAGCATTCACACCCCAAGAAACTTTTTTTGAACTGTCTTTGATAATTGAACCTAAAAACTGTGTAAAACTAGGCGATAATTCCCATTGATCAGGAATATAGAGACTTGCATTAACGTCTTGCATATCTCCTATCTTTGCTTCAACTGTAGCGTTAACTTTGAATGATTTGTATTGGAATACTTCTTCTGGGGAATGGAATTCACTGATATTGATAGTAGGTATACAGGGTATGTTTAATGTTACATTGTAAATATCAGAAACATTAAACTTGTAACAAGTATCATCTTCTTTTATAATACCAATCCAATTCTGCTTACCAGTGGAATAAATGTTACAATCACTTACTGTAAAGTAATATACAACATGACCGGTTGAATTAGTATAATTCCAACCATCCTCATAATAACTAGTACCTATACCAGAGGTTGTAATGTTGAAATATATTTCTCGATTCTGTGGTTGGTAAATGTTGTAAGAACCGTTACTCACATCATACATTCTAAGCATGAACACTGGATCTACAGGAATATCGAATCCGGCTACAGTACTTTCATTACCAGAAATATATTCAAGTATGGCATCATCCTCAACTAACTCAAAAAGATCATCATTCACATATTCTCCACCTGTATCAGTTTCATCATTTCCACCTTCGGAGTCAGTGGCATTGAATTTGAATTTTCTCCATCCTTTTTCTACACATGTGAATGTATAATTCCACGACACAACATCGTCATTGCAATTTGTACAATTTTGTGATGTTCCCACTTGAACCCAATCTTCACTCCCAAGTGGGGCCAACCATAAATATACTTCTACTTCATCCCCAAGATCAGTCATATTTACAGAGAAATTATAGACAAGACCCCAACCACCACCATCTGGAGTGACGACTGCATCTTCCAAATCAGGGGGTGATACTATTGTGAACGCTTGATCTTTCTTATCACCATCAGGATTGTAGTATTGTCTTGAAGCATTCATAGTTATATTGTATGTACCTCCTGCTTTCCCAGCACTATCCCAAGTACAGTTATACCACCCACCCCCCTCATTCCAACTATAAGAATCAGATTCATTGCAGTAAAAAGTCCCAGCTTCAGTTTCTAATTTATAACTCACATTGACATCCAAAACAGGTTGTCCACATTCATCTGTTACATTACCTGTTATGTTAATCAATGTTCCTATATCATGTGTTCCGCCATTCGGGCCTGTTATAATAGGATTTAATTCCCCAATTATGTCGACATATAATTCGACATAACATTCAGTTGAGTTATCAGAATAGCAATTATCATTTGTCACATTGACTATCCATTCTCTCTTTCCAGGTTCATATGAACAATTTGGATTCAAAGAATCAAAATAATAAGTATCATTTTTCCATTCCTGATTGTTATTTTCATACCATGTGCCTTCACTGTTTACTAAGAAATGAATATTTGAAAGAGAAACATTCGGTGTTGATGGATCAAGTACATTCTGATTCATAGTGAGATCTCTGACTTCTACTGTCAAGTTAACAACATTTCCTATTCTTAGGTCGCTTCTATTAACTTCAGAATTATTCCCAGAAATGTAGATCATTCCAATTGAATCTTCAAGTATGTTAAAACTTGTCGGGCTGAAGGAATTGTTAATAGCACCTGGTTCAGATGTGGCGTTGAATTTGTATTGCCATGTGTTCCCATTGATACTTTCACAAGTGAAATCTCTCGAAACGTTAACTATAGTACCAATACAATTAGTGCAGGTTGTTGTGTTGTAAATCCTCCAGTCGTGAGTTGTATTATACATGTAAAGTCGGATGTTTGTATTACTGTTATCTTCATTCGTCACGTTAACAGAAAAGTAGAATGGAGATTTTCCCCATGGTTGATTTCCATAAGGTGTCTTATTCACATCATTAAGATTTATCTTACTTCTCAAGAAGAAAGCGTTCTCCTGGAAAATGGTTCCATTCCAATGTTTACCTTCTTTTGTACCTATTCCATAAGCTATCATAGTTACATTATACCATCCATAAGGAACATCTGTCGGCACATCCCAGTATCCAGAAAAGCCAGATGGATTGTGAATATATTCAGTTGATTCATGTGCTATATGATACTCTATGTCAAACTTTGCTGTATCTTCTTGTTTAACATTACAATCATCATACACTTCACCTTCAAAATAGATTTGGGCTCCTGTTTCTCTGGTGTAGTTTGTAGTACCGATTGGCTGTAGAAGATTTGAATTAGATAGATTGCCCATGAGGGTGAAGTTTATTTGTTGGGTTATGTTATCCTTACCACAGCCATCGTCATCTACACCCCCATACCACCAGTGATCTCCCAAGTAATATTTATTTTCGTCCTCGCACCAATCGTTTTTACTGAATTGTTCAACAAAATGTCCAGTAGCATTTGTAGAAAGGGGGGAGAAACCTTCCTGACCATAACTATAAATTGACATCCAAATCTTTCCTGATAAACCTTCATTAGCGCTATCATTACTTGTGTCATATGTCTCTATGACGAATTGGGTTGTATCAGTCCTGTTTACTATTTCATTCGGTATTGGAGTGACGTTGAATACAGAAATATCATCTTTTTCTAATTTGAAACTTCCTACAGAATAACCATCGATCTCTGTCTGATTTCTGGTACAATTACCCTGACTACAACTTGTAGAAGAATCAGAGGCATTGAAGAAAAATTCCCAAACTTCACCCTGCGTTCTGTTAGCACATGAATAATCATAAGTGAAATTCACTAAGCATGTGTAACTCGAATTCTTACAACCGGATACTACTCTACTTCCCAGAAGACTCCAGTTTCCTCCATAGTGTCTATGCCACCCGTAAACAGTTATAACATCACCTTGCTTATCATAGACTTCCACTGAAAGATTCCTATCAAGTGCCCATCCAGCATCTCCTGGTTCAACTTGCGGATTTTTGAAGTGTGGTCTTACGTCCTTTCCACACCAAGTGTAGTTTATTGCATACATGACAAGCACACCCTCCCCCGTACTCTCAGTGTCTAGATAAAATACAAGATCGCTACAATTGAATCCGTCGTTGAAGTCTAAATCACATGTACCTTGAGCTCCACTGATACCACAATCACCAGATGCAGGTTCACATCTGTAGCCCTCGTCTTCCTCAGGTTGACCTAGATCTTCACAGAATGGATATGTATAGTTAGTATCATAACCACAAGTTGCATTATTATCTACCCTTATAGAATAAGTACCGGCAGCGCCACTTTGATCAGTAGCATATGACCATTCATACACAGATATGCTATCTAAATAACATCTCTCAAGATCACTTCTGCAACTCCCACTTAAAGTAGTATAATTCGTCTGTGAAGACATTGTGTGCCATCTAACCCCTTCCTCATAGTTTATACAAATCTCGTCATCTGCTGGTGATGAGTCAACAGCAAGTTGCCAAGGTCTAGCCTCTACAAAAGTTTTTTCAAAATTCGATTCATATAATATTTCAGCAGGACCCATCAAATAAAGGTAAGGTTGTTCATAGGGTGTTTTGTACCAGTAAGTAACTTCTGTGTTATTTGTAATATTTTCCCAAATAAGTATTTTTGAGTCTCCGCTTTCAATAAGTTCTGCTCCATTAAGGTCATTTACGTTAAAAACTTTTGGAAATTTCTCTCTTAAAATTACACTTTTTGTCTTTGTGTAAAAAATGACTTTGATTGTTGTTCTGAATGGATACAGAACAGGATCTATTCTGGCATTAGTCTCTCTCAATATATCAAACTCATACCATTCTTGAACAAGAAAATGAGATGATATATAATTCTTGACTCCTTTTTTTTCTGCAGTTGCAAATAAAGAATAATTCCCTTCCTCACCCCAAACTTTAAAGAATGCGTGATAGATACCAATCTTTCCCTCCCGAATAGTTCCATTGTCCGTTGAAAGTTTCACCTCTCTTCCAGAAGGACTTGTCACAGTTAAAATTATATTTGCATTAGATATTGGTCTACCATTTTGATCTAGAGCTACCATCAATATCTCGGCTGTTTCATTGGGCCTGTAAATTGGTTTTTTTGAATTTACAGTGATCAAACCTAATTTGACCCATACTTCTTCTTCTTGGCCACTAGAATTTAAGATGAGTCTCTTCATACCTGGTTTGCCTTCCTCTTGGGATAACTCTATCTTGTATTCATTGCTTCCTATTTTTTTCAGATTTGGTTTAATCATATTTTTGAGATTTTCTTGACCACAACAAGTTCTACGTTTTTTATTAACCTCAGTAATGTCTTCAACGCATGCAGTCAACTCTGTGTTCACCATTAAATCTGTACTTTTTATTTTCGAAATGATTTTTTCAATCGGCTTTAAGCTTACTTTTGGTTTTGACAAATCATCAACACTTGTGTACAGAGTTACATTATTCACATAACATTCAATGAGTTTCCCAAATTTTTCATCATCACGCCATACACATGGATCTGTATTCAAAACAAAAGTTTTACTTGATAGATTTGGTATAATCCATATAACCTTATCTGCCAAACCATTGGCATCAGTATCTAGCAAACTAAAATTAAGCATCGAGTTTTCATTTATTAATGTTAGGTTAAAGTTATCTAAACCCTCTGGTAAATCTATTTCGACTGAAACATTAGTGTAATGCATACTCGAATTGACCAAAATCGTTTTTTTCCAAGTATTTTCTGAGCTTACTATTTCGTATTTGGTAGGAGCGGGAGTTAAGTAATGAATATCATAAGTTAGAAAAGCTCCTGCTGATAAGTTATTGACAATCCAACTTCCATTTTTTTCATTAAAGGATACTCCATCTATAGTCAAGTTATCCTTCAACGGTAAATCATTTAATGATATGTTGAAAGCAAGTTCTGGCAAACTAAAATTAGCTTCTAAAGTTTTATTGACTTGGGGTGTCTTAATCTTAAGATGTGCTATCCAAGGCACAGGTTTATCGATTGATGCAGATCCTTGTTTGGTATCCAATTCAACGCTCACGTTTTTCAATACACACAAAACTGTTATATTGAATGATTTCTCTATTAATTCTTGAAAATTTGTGACAGATAAGTTGAAATTAAAATTACCACATTCTCTCGGTATTAAATACCAAGAAATGTTTACAGTTTGGTTTGTATTAATGTACAAATCATAACTACTCTCGTTCATTTCAAAAAGTGGTGATGTGGAAAGTCTAGCAGTAACATTGGAAGGGGCTTCCAGCGAAGCTATGCTTACATTTATGATAAAAACCTTAGAAAGTTCGACCTTTGACGGATAGTACATATGGGTTATATTAAGCAGTGGGGTTATATTCAGTACTTCAAAGGTGATGTTTGGGTAAGATACATTTAAATTTCCGAAAACATCTAAAGTGTAAGTCTTAAACCAGATATATCTTCCTGACCTTTCCACTAACAATTCGTGTTCATATAAGTTCTTCCCGATTTTTTCAGAAGTAAGATTAAGGACTTCATCCTCAAATTTCAAAGAAAAAATGACATCTTTAACTTTGAAATTATCTTTAACTATTGTCAATAAATAGACTTTACTTCCAAGATCAAAAAATTTCCCATTAACGGTTTCATTGAATATACTTGGAGGTTCGAAATCGGTGATGTTCACCGTAAAATTAAAAACTGTTGTGTTTGTAATGTTGGCTAATATAACTTCAACTAAATATGAGCCGTTTTCATAGAAGTCTGCTCTCAAAATATGCTCAAATGTCCCATTTTTTGGGTGGGTTTCATTAACATAAACTAAGTCGCCTTGGAAAAATATTTTTAATTCAATCTTCTCTTCATTGTGGACTCCTCCACTTATGTTTATCTTTTCATTGAAGAAATAGTGATTTTTATCAGTTCTAACTAATAAGTAAGATAGTCTGGGTTCTATTGGCAATGTCGTTGTTGTGCTTGATGTAGTCGTAGTGGTGGTTGGAACAGTTGTAGTTGTCGTTGTACTAGTGGTGGTACTAGATGAAGATGTGGTAGTGGTTGATGATGTAGTCGTAGTGGTGGTTGGAACAGTTGTAGTTGTCGTACTTGTTGTGGTGGTTGGTAGAGTAGTTGATGTTGAACTTGTGGTAGTGGTTATGGTAGTGGAAGTTGTTGTTGGTAGTGTAGTAGTTGTTGAGGTAGTTACTGTATAGATTGTAGATGTCGTTATCGAAGATGTGGTAGTGGTTGAACTAGTAGTTGTAGTTTCATTAATAGTTGTTGATGTTGAAGATGCGGTTGAAGTTGTGATAGGGATAACAGTTGTTCTAGTTGTTGATGTCTCATCAACAGTGACTGTTGATGTAATGGATGTTGTCGTAGTAATTGTAACTGTCACATTTTCGCTCACACTCTCATTCAAAATTTCATCAAATTCTCCCAGAACTGGAATTTCACTAGATTGGCTCGAGTTAGTGATATTATGAGCAATTATCATTGATGGAATCAAAACTAAAAACAAGAAAATCCCTAAAAGTTGGGTTTGACCCATCTCCGATTTATTTCCAATCCTTTTTCTGGGGTTTTTAATGTAATTTTCCTTTAGATAACAAAGTTTTGCCATTCCAATATTTCTTTGAAAAACAATCCCAGAGCCCATTAACTCGTGTATGTACTTAGTTGCTGTATGCCTGTGTAAATCCGTGTATTTAGCTAAAGAAGTAAAAATTAAGCCTTCTGGATGCTCTTTAAGAACACGAATTATAGTCTCTTTTGGATCTTTATTAGATGGCATTACTTCACATATACAACGTTGTATACTGTCAATGTTAAACAGTAATGTAATACATTATTGTCGAATGATATAAAGAGACAAAATATAGAATATTTAGTGTCGAAAATATCAAAATTCGACATAGAGTGGTTTCCTATATTATTTAGGTCTGAATTAAGCATATGGTTTGGACTTTAAATCCCCAATTAATGAAGAAATGAAAGAAATTATGACAAGCTGTCGAATTAGTACGATTATAATACTCCAAAAAAATCACTTGTCGAAAAAATAAATGTTTAAAATCGACAATTCATAATAATTATTAATGATAAAGCTCTTTAAACGCGATAAAAGCGTGGAATTAACAGAAAATGTATCTAAACAACTGGGAATTCAATACGTACAAATATTCAAAATCCTCGAAAAGATAGAAAACCTTAGTCAAAAAGTTGGGAATAATCAAAAATTATTAAGAGAGATGAATAAAAGATATGCCAGAAAACACGAGAGACTATCATTAAAGGAAAGAACTAAAGCGGCAATAAGGTTAATACTAAAAAAACATGGGAGAATGACTTCTAATGATCTTAGTAAAATCATACATCTTTCAAGGACCAGATGTAGTGAATATCTAAAAGAACTTCAAAAAGAGAAAATGGTTGAAAGTGAAACCATAAACAGAAAGAAATATTATAAACTTCGAAAATGAAAATAAACTAAATCATTTTAAATCTCTATTGAGTAAAAATATATTGATGTTCAAGCCAAAAGAATTAATTCTAAATTTTTTGACTATAAGTAGAGCAAACCTTCAATTAGCATCGTTACCTCACGCCACCTTGGGGATTGTCTTGGGGGTATCTAGTTTGAGCAGTCTTCCTAGTTGGTCAGTCGCAACTTATGTTTTACTAGTTTTTACTTTAATCACGTTTGCATGCAATCTAAATTGTCTGTGTGATATAGAAGTTGATGGAAGGCACAAGAAATACATGAGTAATGCAGCTAAGTCTATTGGAGTTAGAAATATTAAGATTATCCTAGTTCTGGAACTAATCTTAATATTTTATTTGATGTATACAATCAGAGAACATATAATTACCATTTTTCTATCTCTATTGGGTTTATTTTTTGCGATTACATATTCCGCAAATCCTTTCAGAATTAAAGCGCGAGGTATTCTTAGTCCATTTCCAGTTTTAATCGGATTATATACACTCACTGTTCTCGGAGGTTGGTTTTTAGTCAACGATTCCTTTCCATTGCATCTAACATTATTCTCCATCGGTTATGCTTTAATGAACGAAGGTATCACACTAGTAAACACATGTGAAGATTATTCAGAAGATCAAGAAGAAGGGATAAAAACATGGGCACATATATTCGGCTTGAAAAAAACGCTAATGTTAGCATTTATATTCACATTTCTAGGACTATCTTGCATAATTTCAATCTTTATTAAAACAATGATCCCAACATTTTTAACTTTAATATTGGTTGTAATTTCAACATTCAGTATCCTTAAAACGACAAAACAGATATATGGCATCAGCAAAGCTTCAAATCTGGAAAAATCTGCGAAGAAACATGCTCCGAAAATGGGTAAGTGGTTTATGATGACAAGATATCCATTACTTTTAGTTTCACTATCTCTCTTAATCTGATGATTTTTATGAAATTTGGAAAATATAGGATGATAATTTTGATTTCTTTTGTGATCTTCCTACTTTGTTTGATAAAATTTTTTGGAATATTTGAATTAATCGGCTATCACTTTCTTTCTTTTGGGGGGTATGTTCGCCCCTTTGAAGCAAGAGATGATGGATCTCATTATGAATCGTTCCAAGGCTATCCTAATATTCAGGATTTACATGAATGGTGGTATGCAAACTTTTATGATAAAAATTCATCATTGAGTGGGTTGATGATGCTTGTTGTGATGGGTGATTTGAAAAGTTTTAAACATATTATCAGTCTTCGTCTTACAGTTCTTAATCATTCAGAATCCCTTGTGGAAATGGGAGAAATAATACCTATAGATCAATATAGTTGGAGTAAATATGAGTCTGATATAGTCTTAGGAGAAAGTCGTATTGAAATGTTAGATTCCAACACTTATTGGGTATATATTAAATCAAAAAATGAAAACATTGAATTGAATTTGACATATAAGAGAGTTACACCTGGGTTCAGTAAGAGAGATAGTTTTTTTGGAGAAAAAGTTTTTTGGATAGTTCCTCTTCCTTTGGCAAAAGTTGAGGGTTTCCTTGTTTATAATGAGAAAAAAATCTATATCAATGGAAAAGGATACCACGATCACAATTATGGTTTCTTGACAGGCCATAAATGGGATTGGGCAGAGGTTGGAGATCTTGATAATAATCTGGGTATAGTATTTACAAAAGCAAATATCGAAAATAAAACCATTGGAAGTATTATAGTAATTGATGATAAAAAAATAATCACTCAAATTTCTTATCCTCACGCAGATGTTGAGTATATCGAGACTATCGAAAAAAATGGTCGGAAATTTCCAACTAAACTACATATATACGGAGAGAAAGACAGATATGTTGTTGATCTTTATGTAAACGCAGTTGGCAATGATTTGCTAATTTATACATTTACAGGAAATGTAACCAAAAATAATGAAGTACTTTATTCCATTCAAAACGAGATTGGATTTTTAGTTGCTTCTTATGACATTAATCTTTGACTAGTAAATTAAACATACTAATTTTATAATTTTATTTTTCGCCCTTAACATTAATCGTGTCATTTCCTTCAAAATATGTATCTTCAATTTCGCCTGTTACAGTTAAAGTATTGTTTCCAACTTGAAGTATTGTTTTGACTAAATCTCTATTGAATACTGCCATGAATTCTAATAAACCATCTTCATCTCTATCTTCGATTTTAGGATCTTTAACAAAACCGTACTTCGTATCATTGATTGCTGGTATTGTTTCATTCATTCTTACTGTATTAATGTCTATGTTACTCACATTATACCCAGGTACTTCTATAAATGTCATGACAAACTGGCCTTTGCTCTTGAGGTTTATTATATTTGGATCTATATCTATATTAGAAAAAACTTCTGCAGATGATAAAATTATATCGAGACTTGTACTTTCAGTTAAATTGAAAACCCAAATACTTGTAATGAAATCTTCCTTTTCTACTTTAATTGTATAAGGTGAATAGAAAATCTTTTCAGTCGAATTCTGTATATATTCGATTAATTCTTGAGTAGGAATATATCCATTAGCATCAGTTGATAAGCTGAACACCTGAGTATTGTAATTGTCATACCCCACAACACTTGCACTTTCTAGTGGATTTTGGTCTTGATCTAAAGCTCTTATATCTAGATACCATATAATTGGTAAAGTGGACAATCCCGTAATATTAACTTTTTGACTATCACAAGTCGTATTTGTTAGTGTATTGTTTGAGTTCTCTAACCATATATCATAAAAAACAGAATCTGATATAATGGTGTTATTAGTAATGATATCAGAAGAACTTAGATGAATACCATAGTTATTATATTGAACCAAATTTCTTAGTATGATACCTCCCAGTGAATTAAGGATTTTAAGTCCAAAATTGCTTGAAAAAATCAAATTATCAATTAATCTGAAATCATTTGAAGGATCTATGATAACATTTGCCTGTGTATTGTTTCTGAAAGTGTTGTTAATTATGTCGAAATCGGATGAATCTTTTACATGAGCTCCAATATTGTTGAATTCTATTATATTTTGTAATATATCAGTCTGATTGGAACAATCTAACTTTACTCCCTCGCCAGTACTATTTGAAATAGTATTATTGTCAAAATTTATACCTTCTGAAGAAAAAATTTCAATACCATTATCATTACCTAAAATCAGGTTTTTAGAAATATTGGCATTTGTTGTTTGGGTGAGTTTAATACCATATAAACTGCTTGAGATTTTATTTTCTATGATTTGAAAATCGTTTGATGGATCAACTAAAATATCTCTTTGTTGATTATGATTAAGTGTGTTGTTAATTATGTCGAAATCGGATGAATCTATAATATGGATTCCTATATGGTTAAAACTTATGTTGTTAAGGGTGATGTCAACCGAATCAGACGTGTCCATTTTAACTCCATCATAGGTATTTTCCGAGACTTCGTTGGAACTTAGGGTGTTATAGTTAGAATACTCTGAGTAGATACCATAAGCATTATCAATTAAATTGTTATCACTAACAGAAATGTTATTAGATGATGACAAAAAGATGCCACCATAATTATCATTATTTGAAATGGCATTACTGTCTATTAAATTATTCTGAGAGTCCAAAATAATAATACCTGTTAACTCATTGTAATTTGCCTCGTTATTAGTAATGGTTACATTTCGACACTCTTCTAAACCAATACCAAATCCACTAGGGAAGTAATAAGGAATTATAGAAGATGAATTCACTTTATTAGAACTGAAAGTTATATTTGTACACCATGTAGAGTTGTGTGTTATGTTTAACTCGTCTTCTATTCCTTTAATTATATTACCAGTAAGACTCGTGTTTCTCGTTCCAGAGATTAAGCCTATGCCTGCACCTTCGTTTAGATTTATTGTATTATTTATCAAGGTCATATGGTTTCCTTGAATTCCTAAGCCTAGAAGATTATTCCTAGCTGTATTATCGATTAAATTTAAATAATCGCATCGTGTGACTATAAAACCTGCTTGTATATTGTTTTCAGCTATATTATTAATCAATGACCCGGGAGATGCAAAAACAAGAAAACCTATATCATTATTTCTAGCGATATTGTCAATAAGCATTGATTCTGGTGAACGATCTAAATAGATGCCTCTACATTCCGTACTGTTCACAGCCGTGTTGTTGATTAGACTTGTCCGATTTGATTTAAACACAAGAATCCCACTGTTAGGGCCTGCCCAACCACCTGGCCAACTAGCCCCTCCATAGGTGTTTACAGCTGTGTTATTAATCAGGGCACAATTATCTGATTTACTCAATTTAATGCCTACATGCATACCATAAAAAACCTTGTTATTAAGTATAGAATCGTTCCTGGCATTAAACCAACGGATCCCGATGAAATAATCTTTAACTGTACAATTTTTTACTGTAACATTAACATAACCTAAATCATAACAACCATTGTTTATGCCTATCGATAAAGCTGTCCTATTCCCTTTCAATACAGCTCCGTTGCAATCTAAGATTATATCAGACGCGTTGATGAATATAACGCCATTTTCATCTGTATCGTTGAGATAATAAGTTCCGGGACAGAGAATAGTATCAGAATTGATTATCATATTTTCATAGGGTTCTACACATTCTTGTGCTTTAACAGACCAACAGAATATAATCAAAGTGAACAGAAAAGATAATAGAATATATTTTTTACTCGTTTTAACACCCCAAGTAAATCAATAATTTATAATTTTATTTTTTGAATTGGCTATTTAAATTTATCTCAAATAGAAAAAAAATTTCTATAAAACAGAAATATAAATATAAGCTAATTTTGACTTGAGATTATTTCGTTAACCCCTTTTTCTTTAACCATTTTCTGATCCTATGTTCCTCTTTCTGCTCTATAAAGTTAAAAATTAACGCCAGATGAACTATTGCCAATGAAACAAGACCCCATACTATTATCATCAGCAAAGGAGGTAATTGTTGACCATGGGGATAAGTCCAAATTTCTCTTGAAATACCATACCATTCCACTAAGAAACCAATTAGAGAACCTGATAAAAACACGAAAAGATCTCTTTTTATGTTGCTCCAAGTAAAACTTAACAAAAGAATGCCGACTAGAATAGAAAGACCAGTCATATCCAAATTTATTGAAAAACTTGAAATTGCATATCCCGAAATAGGAATTTTAAGGTGAGAAATAAAGGGTAGTATAAAGAATAGAATAGCAAATACAGTTAATATTCTTCTTAACATCATAATTATAATTATATTTGAACCCTTAAAAAAATTAAATCACTCTTAATATCTGAGGTTGAAAAATTGAAAAAAACAAAAATTGAAAAAATTATAAAATCCTTGGAAAAGGATAGATTAAGTCTGGTCGGCATTTTTTTGTGTGTAATTTTAATAAGTTTCCTTCGAGGTTACTTAGAAGTAAATTGTTATCAAGGTCAATTGTATGGAGTTTTCGGTGTTGGATTAATCACAAATGATCTAATGTGCGGTCTTTCTGCGTTTATTGGTGGTACTATGTTGATTTCTTTCTTTGGTAAAGTCAAAATTAAAAAAGTAATGAATGCGTGTGTACTGGGATGGATTATTTTTTTGACTCCGCCACTTTTTGATTATATCTTCTTTGGAGGTTGTGATATTTCAGGTTACACTTTTGTTTATCCAGAAGATATAGCAAGAGATCCTCTTCCTGCTGTTCTTTTTTTCCCTCTCTTTATAGTAAAAACATCCGCACCAGGACTTGTTTTTCAAGCTTTTATGGTTTTCTCTTTAAGTTTCCTCTACGTCTTACTCAAAACAAAATCTAAGAAAAGACTTATAGCATTCATATTTTGTTTATATTTGTTTGGACACATCGAAGGTCAACGCCCATTTATTTATTCGTTCATTTCTAATTTGGTCCTGGAATTAAAACTTCTTCCAGCCGCTTATGAATCATATTTTTTTCTTTTTATGACTTGGAGTTTTTTAATCCTGTTGATGAATAGGAAGTTTGCCTCGAAACTCTTCAAAAATCTGGAATTACCATTTTTCTTTTCCATAACCATCTTGGTAGGTTTTGGAATGTTACTCACGAGTCCACGATTTTTTAATTTAATAGATTTTTTCTTAAAGGCTTTTTTAGCCTTATTCTTATGGCTTCCCCTTACAATATTCTCAAATTTTAGACTAAATGGTAAATTTGGAATAAAAGAAAAAATAAAAAATTTGTTCATAGAAAAATCTGGTAAATACTTACCAAATAAAAGATATTTTGAACTTGCTATAAATCTTCAAATCCTTTCTGTTATCATAGGCCTCATATATTTCGGTGTTAAAAACTCTATTAGTATTTTATCAATAGTTTCCATAGGCATATTCTCGTCTTACCTGTTTCTGATTTATCGTAAAATCTGGTTTCTTGAACCTTTCTTCTTCGGATCTATAGGTTGTCTATCATTTCTACTCGGATATTCTTCAAAACTAACAAATCTATCCATTCTCTTAAATACAAAACTTTTATTCTGGGTTTTGATTGTTTTTCTCTCCTATTCTTTCATACTTTTAATTCTGAAGAAGAGAAAAAGATTTACTAAATAAGTTGACAGTTAAAAAAATGAATGACTACCAACGAGGGAAAATCAAGAATGAAAGAAAATTATGATGGAATCTTAGTTGGAGCAGGACCAGCAGGTGGTATGGCCGCAAGAGTTATTTCAAAAGAAGGTCATTCTATTCTTGTCATCGATAAAAAGAAAAAAGTTGGACAGCCTGTTCAGTGTGGAGAAGCTGTGAGCAAGTTTGCGTTAAAATCCAATAAAGTACGGGTGAAAAAAGAATGGGTAAAAAATTCTTTTAGAGGATTGAAAATTTTTGTTCCGAATGGCAAGTATTTTTTCTCATTTGTTAAGGGTTATTGCATAGATCGCACCAAATTTGACAAGTATATAATAGATCAAGCTGTTCACAAAGGCTGTGAAATTTTACTCAATACCAAGGTAATGGGGATTAAGAGAAAAAATAAATTATGGTATATAAGAACCAAAAGAAATATATTTAAATCAAAGTTTCTCATCGGTGCCGATGGGGCTGAATCAAATGTAGCTACATGGCTTGGGCTTTTAAAAATTAAAGATTTCATTAAGGCATTACAGTACAAGTTTAGGAACATAAACATCAAAGAAAAGAAATTCCTTCTTCTCTATATGAATTCCAAGTTTAGGAGCGGGTATGCATGGGTATTTCCTAGAGGTGATGAATATAACATTGGGGTTGGTGGTGTTGGTAATATAAAGAGATGGTTAGATGATTTTTGTAGATCTAAAAACATCGATGTTAAGAAAAAATTCTCAGTGAGTTACGGAATGGTTCCGAAAAGATATACGCTGAAGAGTTTCACAAAAGATTCTGCTCTTATTGTTGGAGATGCTGCTGGACTAACGAATCCTATATTTGGAGGTGGAATTCATTCTGCATTGTTCAGTGGTAGGTTGGCTGGTAAAATTGTTTGTTTTGCATTAGATTCAAATGATCCGAAATTAATATCCAGATATGATAATGAAGTGAGAGAAAGTCCTTTCTGCAATCCTATCCTTCAGAGAGCAAATAAATTTTTCTATTCGCTTAATAATGATGAGTGGGACTTTGTTGGAGAAGTTTTCGAAAATAAAAATTACAATGACATCTCATATCTCAAAATCTTTAAAAAATTTATTCTGAAACCAAAATTTTTACTCAAAGTAAAAAAATTTAAAACTCTTAAAAGAGCGATAGACATGAGTCATGGGCTCATATGATATTTTACTTTTCTAAAATATCCCAGTAAGCCTTAATGCACAATAAATGAAAATAAAAACCGAAAGGAGAATTATCGGATGGAAGTCTTCAAATTTTTCGAAAATTAATGTTGCTATTGTAGCGAGACTTACAAACAAAATGATTTCTGTGACTGTTGGAAATAAAAGAATCGGCATTAAAAAACTGAAGAATAGAAAAATAGATGCTATTCTTTTTCCCTTTTTCAGACCAAAAATTGTAAATAAAGTTTTGACTCTTCTTTTTTTATCTTCCTCATATTCTTTAAAACCTTTAATATTAGTTCCCAAAGACACTGCAAGGAAAAGCATTGTCAAGGGATAAATTATATTTAGACTCAATTTTGGTTGAATTTCCATCGTTAAATTATTAGAATAATCAAAATAACCAATCAAAAATGCAATTACAGATCCAAACCCGATGAAAATTGATTTGAACCCGTATTTTTTTATTCTTAAGGGTGGGATGGAATATAAAACTCCTACAATGAGTGATAAAGAAGTTAGAACGGGGAAGATGTATCTCCCGAGTAAAAAACTTATGAAGATCGATGATAATCCAAAAAAAACAAGAAACATAAAGTATTGCGATTTGCTAGATAAGCCTAATATAGTAGATTTTTTTCTCATTTCATTTATTTCTATATCAAAAAAATCATTTACCATAACTGTAAATTTCCATGCGAGTACCATCGTAAAAATTTTTAATAATAGAGATAATGCAGATATTTGAAGGTTATAATTAGTTAAAATGCCTCCTATTATTGTACCTACAACTACTAAAGCGATGACATAGATAGTTTTTAATAGTCTAATATTTTTCCAAGGATTAACTGACTTTTTTAGTCGCAATTCTTGTTTAATTCCTTTTTTACTCAATTAATATCACATCAATTATGAGTTTTTCCCAAAATTAATATCTTCCTTTCCAAAAAAAACGTTAAGTTAACTCGGAGTAAATCTTATGTGCTGACTTTATCCATATCTTGAATAATTTTGCTCGATTCAACATTCTCCTAGGTATTCTATCAATCTTTAAATCCTTCATAACATGTCTTGAGTAATCGAAGAAGTTTATTCTGGGAGAAGGATTGAAAACCATAGACTGAGTTACTATGAACAATAATTCTTTCTTGAGTTTCAATTGTCTTTGTAGGAGACGAAGCATTACAGTGTTGAACAAGACTAACATAGGAGCAACTATACACATCTCGTAATTGTTCTTCAAACTTTGTTTGTTACCGAACAATATCTTCAACTTTTCAGGAAAGAAAAATGTTACTCTGTTTTCATCCAAGAATTTAATGAATTTTTTCTTATCCATTATACATTCGAATAGTTGTGAAGGCATTGAGTTGCCGTATTTCATTTTAAGATCAATAAAGAAATCCAACAAAAATTTTGGTACCCAATCCAATTTACCATACACCAATTTACCAGTCACTCCTCTTTCCTTGACTTCACCTTTAATCTCGAGAAATCCTTCATCAATCATTTCTTTTGGTATGGATTTTCTCATTCCTTTCTGGTACAATGCATTTCCTTTATAACCCCAAATTCTTTGTATCTCTTTTATAGTCCTCGGTTTGTCAAGGCAGGAGGCCCAGATAACCCAAAATTTATCATATTCCCAAAGCTCCATTTTTAACCCACCTCTAAATACATATTAACTGTCTTCTGGTAAAACCCCGATTTGTAAAGGAGAGATGCCCAAAATCTGCCATACTCAAAAAGTTCCATTTTGACCTCTCCACAAATCCTTATGAACTGTATTTCGGTAAAACATACCTAAAATATGGTATAGCCTCCTGAAATATTATTGAATAATATATTATAGGCACCTGAAACATTTTTATTCCTTCCTTTTCAAGGTTGGAAGACCTGTTTTAACGTTCTCAACTACTTCAAACTCAGATGGCAAATCTATGGCACCTCTGGGGTCTTTTGAAAAGTGTAATAATTTTTTTCCACCCTTCCCTGTCCATTCATGTAGATAATAATTTTCTCCTTTTTTGTTCTTGTAAACGTACGGACCGAAGAATCCCAACATTATCTACCTAATTTTGAATATTTCGCTTTCTTACCTAAATCTTCTTCTATCCTCAATAATTGATTATAAGTAACGTTCCTATCACTTCTGGCTGGTGATCCGTATTTTATCTGACCTGCATTCAATCCCACAGCAAAATCTGCAAAGAAAGTTTCTTCTGTTGAACCTGATCTGTGTGAAACAATCGTTCCCCAATCATTTTTCTTGCCGAGTTTGAATGCCTCTATCGTTTCAGATACTGTACCGACTTGGTTCACTTTCATGAGCAGTGAATTACATGCATTCAACTCTATTGCTTTCTTTACCCTGTTTATGTTGGTAACTAATAGGTCATCCCCAACTATCTGAATTTTCTTCCCCATTTTAGAAGTTATTTGTGACCATCCTTCCCAGTCGTCTTCTGCCAACCCATCTTCAATCGAAACTAATGGAAAAGTGTCACATAATTCAGAGTAAAAATCAATCAATTCAGAAGAAGAGTATTCTTTTTCTAATATTTTATAATTCCCATTTTTGTAAAATTCGGAGGCGGCAGAATCTATCGCAAGAGCAAATTGTTTTTCATAACCGAGTTCCTCCATTGCTTTTAGTATGAATTCAAATCTCTCATCAATTCTTTTCAATGGTGGGACGAATCCTCCTTCATCCCCAACTTGTATTGCCATGTGCCCGAATTTTTTCTTCAGTAATTTCTTTAGAGTATGATAAGTCTCAGAACACATTCTTAATGCATCATGGAATGATTCAACCTTTATCGGCATTATCATATGTTCTTGAATATCATTCTCAATTCCAGCATGTTTTCCACCGTTGATTACATTAACTTGAGGTATGGGCAAAGCTAATTCATCAGACTCTATGAGTTTACTTATGTATTTGTAGAGTGGTAATCCTGATTCGAGTGCACCAGCTTTACACACAGCTATACTCACACCAACTATACCGTTTGCTCCCAATCGAGATTTGTTATCCGTACCATCCAATTCTATCATAAGATTATCGATATCTCTCTGTTTAGTACAATCATGACTGATCAGTTTTTTTAATATGATTTTGTTAACATTATCAACAGCCTTCAAAACTCCTTTCCCAAGAAAACGTTTTCCGCCGTCCCTTAACTCCAAGGCTTCATGGATACCAGTGCTTGCACCAGAAGGAACAGATGCTCTAGAAAGTCCTTTTTCGGTTACAACGTCAACCTCTACAGTTGGGTTACCCCTTGAATCCAAAATTTCCCTAGCCTTTATCTTCTTTATTTTAGACATCAGAATTCACCCCCAAAATCCCATGATACAGATTATTCTTCATATAATATATATTCCGAAATTATATTATATGGCTCGTCGAGTTGCCCTGATTATCACGGACGGGTGGGGTGTTGCCAAACCCGGATCTGGAAATTATGTTTCTCAAGCAAGGACGCCAAACATGAATCGTTTTCTGAAAGAGTATCCACATGCCTTGTTAAAAGCTTCTGGCAATGCTGTTGGTTTACCAAAAGGTGCTCAGGGGAATTCTGAAGTTGGTCATCTACACATGGGAGCTGGCAGGATAGTATGGCAGATGTATGAAAGGATTAATCTATCTATAAAGAATAAATCATTTTTCAAGAACAAAGCCCTTCTCAAGGCAATGAATGTTAAAGGATCGTTACACATAATGGGCCTTTGTTCTGATGAAGGCGTGCATGCTCATATTGATCATTTGACAGCTTTACTTAAAATGGCAAAGAAACAGAAAATAAAAAATGTTTTCATACACTTTTTTGCCGATGGTAGAGACGTTCCTGAAAAGTCAGCCAGAAAATATGTGAGGATGATAGAGAGTTCTATGAAGAGATTAGATATTGGAAAGATAGCAACGGTTATTGGAAGATTTTATTCAATGGACAGAGACAAAAATTGGAATAGAACAAAAAAAGCATATGACATGCTTGTCCTGGGAAAAGGATTCAAAGCAAAGAGTGCAAAGGAAGCTATAGAAAAGGCATACGAAAGAGGAGACAAGACTGATTATTATATTCAACCTACAGTAATAGTTGATAAAAATGAAAAACCTATAACCACCATAAAAGATAAAGATTCTGTGATATTTTTCAACTTTAGAACTGACAGGCCTCGGCAACTAGTAAAATCTTTCATTTCAAAAAAATTCAATAGATTCAGAAGAGAATTCTGGCCTAAAGTATTGTTTACGACAATGACACAGTATGATAAAACATTCAATTGTCCTTTTGCTTTTAAAGAAGAAAAAGTAAAAAACAAGCTTAGTAAATTATTGGCAAAAAATGGTTTAAAACAACTTAGGATGGCAGAAACAGAAAAGTATGCACACGTCACTTATTTTTTCAATTGCCAGATAGAAAAACCAAATAAAGGCGAGGATAGAATACTAATACCATCATCCAAAGTCCCTTCTTATGATATGAAACCTGAGATGTCAGCATATGAAATAGCTGAAGAAGCATCGAGACAAATATCAAAGAAAAAATATGATTTTGTTCTCATAAATTTCGCCAATTGTGATCTTGTTGGACATTCAGCTGTCAAAAAAGCCATAATAAAAGCTGTTGAGGTTGTAGATGAATGTACAGGTAAAGTTGTAAAGACTTGTTTGGAAAATGATTATATTGTAATAATAACAGCAGATCACGGAAGTGCAGAAGATAAATTATATCCAGACGGAAAACCAAAACCTGCACATTCAACAAATCCTGTAAATTTTATAATAGTATCAAACGATGAGAAATTGAAAAAAATCAACCTTATGAAAGGTGGGTTGAAAGACGTTGCACCCACAATATTAGATTTAATGAATATCAAAAAACCAAAAGAGATGACAGGAAAGTCTTTGATTATCCGCTAAATTCTTTTCATTAAATAGAGAAAGAAATATTAAATCGGAAGAGAGAAAGATTAACGAGATGTATGTGTCTAGCTGTTCCAGGAAAAGTTCTCAGTATAAAGGAGGATAAAGCAAAAGTAGATTTTGGTAATATACAGAAAGATGTTTATTTAGGAATAATCAAACCAAAGGTTGGAGATTACATTCTCGTTGGATCTGGTATAGCGATTCAAAAAATCAGCAAGAAAGACGCGATGAATATATTAGAAGAATGGAAGAAACTAAAATGAAAGTCGTAGTTCTCTGTTTTGGTAATGAATTCGTGGATATCGATAGATTGCCAATAATTTTGTACAAGGAATTGAAGGGTAAAATTCCTAACGTAGAATTTGTTAATTGTGAGTCACCGAATGAGATTCTAGATTATTCAGACTATGATAAAATTTTCATCCTGGATGTAGTCAAAGGTATAAAACATGTTTCTGTTATAGAAGATTTTGATCAACTGAAAGATAGGAAAATTTTCACACTCCATGATTTTGATCTTGGTCTTTTTTTAAAACTCATAAGTAAAGTCAAAAAAATTAAAAACCTAAAAATTATCGGGATACCAATTGACCATGACAAGAATGAAGCAAAAACTAAAGTCAAAAAAATACTCATACAAATTTGACTTCCAAGAAATGAGTTGGACAGGATATACAAGGATCGTAAGCTCTGATGAGTTTCTCCAATTCTAATACCATTTTTTCTCTTGGTAAATGCATAACCCTTGGTAGTAATTGTTTTATATCATTCTCTATACTTTCCAGATTCTGAGAAGTTGGCGTAATTATGTTCGTATATTTTATTAATCCTTTTTTGTCGATACGATAGTGATAATATAGAGGCCCTCTAGGTGCTTCTGCTACCATTATCCCTTCACCCGCCTTTGGTTTAATCTTTATTTTTTCTTTTTTCAAACCAGATTTCAGAAGTTTTTTAGTTATTTCTATTCCTTTATCCACGAAGTGCACTAATTCTATTGTTTGTGCCAAATTATTCATGAAGGGGGATAGAGAAGGTAACCTTATACCACTTTTAATCAACAACTCTTTTGCATCATCTGAGAGATATTTGTAATTTATGTTTAATCTTGCGAGTGCACCTACCATCATATTTTTTCCTCTGAACCTACTGTGCATTGCGGTTGAATAGTATTTCACGTGTTCTGATATGTATTTTAAATAATCTTTCGCTTCAAACTCAAGCCCATCCAGAGTTACTATTTTACCATCATACAATGGATATTCCTTATCCTTAACCAAAGCACATTGTATAGAATTGTTTTCAAATTTTGGTGTCTTAAATTTCATGAACATTTCTGCGGTTTTCTTTGCATCTTCTTTCATTTCCTTGAATTTTTTTAGGATAGTTTCAAGTTTTTCCTTGTTAGGAACTTCAGTGAATCCCCCTATAACAGCAGAAACAGGATGAACCGGTCTACCACCTATTAACCTGATTATATCGGTTGAAGTTTTCTCTAATCTCAATGCTCTGTGTACGTCATCGTGTCTTTTTGACGACATTTGTAATATACTCTCGAAACCCAAATAATCTGGCAATGCCATGAAGTAGAGATGAACGACATGACTGTGTAAGTGACCAGATATGAGTAAGAGTCTACGTAAATCTATCGTTTGTTCAGAAGGCTGTATGTCAAATGCATCCTCTACAGCTTTTAACGATCCGATTGTATGAACAACAGAACAAATACCACAGATTTTTTGTGATATACTGGCAGCCTCATGATATTTCCTATTGGTGAGGAAAGCCTCAAAATATCTTGAAGATTCTTGTACTTCTAAATTTACATCATCGATTTCTTTTCCTTCAAATTCAACAGTGAGTTTTGCTCGTGCCTCCAATTTCGTAAGATTTTCTATCTCGAATGTGTGATGACTCATATTTTCACTCCTTTAAATTTTTTATCCATTAATGCATACTTCTTAAACATTCTCCTGATATCTCCTTTACTAACACCACTTTTCTTGAGAAGGTTTATCATTTCTTTGATGTTTCCGTCTGGTAAAAATCCTCTACAACCATCGCATGGTGCTCTCACAGTAGGACAAGGGGCATTACAACCAGCATATGTTATCGGTCCTAAACAAGGAATACCATCTTCAAGCAAACATCTATTCTCTCTCAATTTACATTCAACACATACACAATAATCTTTTTCTTTTGGTATTTTACCGTTTACCAAATCTTTAACTACATTAAACAGTTCTTCTTTGTTTATGGGACATCCACGCAGGTAATAATCAACTTTAACGTGTTGATCTATCGGTGTAACTTTGGTTGACTTGTGATCTATAGGTTCTGGATAGACCATCCTTTCAGGATGTTTGAAAACATTTGCCATCGATGGAATGCCGCCATAACAAGCACAAGTTCCTAACGCTATGAGGAACTTCGATTGTTCTCTTATTTCTTTAAGTTTTTCTAACTCTTTTTCTGAAGAAATAGCACCATCCATGAAAGTTATATCAAAAGGCCCTTCTTCATTATATTCCTTGATCATTTCAAAATTCACTATATCTGTTCCTTTCAATAGCTCTAGAATTTTTTCTCCCAGTATCAAAAACTCAAAAAAACATCCCTTACAAGATGTATGACCGAAGAATGCAATTTTTAGTTTTTTCATTCCTTCACCATATTTTTTCTGTTAATCCTTTTAGTTCTTCGTAACAAAAAACTGGACCATCTATACACACATACTTATTCCCAATATTACAGTGTCCACATTTACCCATTCCACACTGCATCAACCTTTCCATCGAAAGGAATATCTGATAATCTTTGAGTCCTAGTTTTTTGAGGTTCTGTGTAACAAATTTCATCATCATCGGTGAGCCACACACTACTCCAACAGTATTTCCGATAGATATCTTAGTTTTATCGAACAAAGTTGTTACAACACCAACATTCCCCTTCCACTTTTTATCTGCTTTATCAACTGTTACTAAAACTTTGAAGTCTTTTTCTTTTTTCCATTTCTTCAAACTTTTCTTGAAAACTATATCAATTGGATCTTTGGCCCCATACAATAACCATAAATTTCCAAAATCATTTCTTCTGTCAAGTATGTATTCAATCAGAGATTTTATTGGCGGAAATCCTATCCCACCAGCAATCATAACGATATTCTTGTGCATGAATTTTTTTATCGGATAACCATTTCCGTATGGTCCTCTTATTCCGATTATATCTCCTTCTTCGAGTTTAGACAAAGCATTCGTAACATTACCGAGACGTCTCAGACTAAACTCAAAGAATTCTGTATCGAACGGAGAAGAAGAAAATGAAATTGGTGCTTCGCCGATACCAAAAACAGAAACTTGGATGAATTGGCCTGGTATGAAAACAAAAGAATTCTGAATTTTTCTTTTTAGAAATCTCCATCTAAAAGTTTTGACTGTATCTGTTTCTTGTGTTACTTTTTTGATTCTTGCTAATTGAGGTAAATAAGGATTAGGAATTTTAGGCCTCAACCAATCTAGCTTCACTAATTTTTTCAATCTCTTCATTTTTTACCACTCAATTTATTTGCTATCTGAGTAAGGTCTATATCCACGATACAACTCTGGATACATCTACCACAACCAACGCAAAGAAAAACACCACTAGTTTCCTTCAAATAACATAGTTTGTGATAAACAAATTGCTTCAATCTTTCTGTTCTACTCTCTCTGAAAATAGTATTACCCGCCACTCTTGTAAAATTCGATAACATACAAAAATTCCAATTTCTCTCTATTTTTCCATTTTTTCCAGTTATATCAGTGTTATCCTGAACGTCATAACAATAACAAGTAGGACAAACCATAGTACAAGCAGCACATGATATACACCTCTTTGCTTCTTTCTCCCATATTTTGTGATTATAGTTTTTATTCAATACCTCAACAAGATTCTTTGCATCAACTTTTCTCTTAAATTTTAGCTTCGGTTTATCCACTTTCTTTTTCGTCCATTTGAATAAGTCGTAATTTTTTTCAACGATTTCTTCACCGTTCTCACTTCCGACTTCAACAAAAAATTGTTTACCAATATCTGTCAAAAGAAAATCAAACCCTTCTCTCAAAGAATCGGTTCCTAAAGATCCACAAAAACAATATTCTCCAGCTTCATTGCAATTAAGAGCTATCAGAATCGTATTGTTTCTTCTTTCTGTATAAATTGTATCTTCATAACTAGTTGTGAATATTTTATCCAAGACTAAGAGGCCGTTGACATCACATGGCCTTATGCCGAATATCACTCTTTTTTCCTCTGGGATATTAGGGAAAATTTTTACCTTTCTATTTTTTTTAAAAGTGAATAGAGTCTCTGATTTTGGGAGGAAAAACTTTTTAGGAGAGAACCTTGTATTTTGATAACCCTTTAAGTTTATCTCTTTACCTGATTCAATTTTTTGAAAATTATAATCTTCTCCTTTTTTTACTGGTACTATCACTTCATAATCTTTTGAAAGTCTGCCCAGAAGTTTTAATAACGCATTTTTTTTGATTAAATAAGGCATTAAATCACTCTTGAATATTTGATAAATCTATATATTATTCTTCCTCAAATTAAATTATAATTTCAATTAAAAGAGGGGGTAATTTAATGGTAATAAAAGTTGGTATAAATGGTTTTGGTAGGATTGGTCGGTTATTCTTTCGTTCTGCCTTAAAAGATAAAGAATTTAACGAAAAATTTGAAATTGTTGCTATTAATAACCTGTCAGATGCTAAGAATTCAGCTTATCTTCTAAAATATGACTCTGTGCATGGTGTTTTAGATGCTGAAGTTGAAGCAAAGGAGAAAGCGATTAATGTTAACAGGAAGGAGATAAAAGTTTTTTCTGAACGTGACCCAGAAAATCTGCCTTGGAAGGATTTGGATGTAGAAATAGTCCTAGAATCCACTGGTATATTCAAAGATAGGGAAGGTGCATCAAAACATCTAAAAGCTGGGGCAAAAAAAGTGATAATCTCCGCACCTGCAAAAAAGCCAGATGTAACCATTGTACTAGGAGTTAATGAAAAGATATATGATTCAGAAAAACACAACATAATCTCCATGGCTTCTTGTACAACTAACTGTCTAGCTCCGATGGTAAAGGTTTTACGAGAGAATTTCGGTTTAAAAAGAGGTTTTATGACAACATGCCATGGTTATACAAACGACCAAAGGATTTTAGATTCATCACACAAAAAATTAAGGAGAGGGAGAGCGGCAGCTGTATCAATCATACCAACAACAACAGGTGCAGCAAAAGCAATAGGTGAAGTCATACCTGAACTTAAAGGTAAGCTTGTCGGAGGTGCTCTAAGAGTACCAGTACCAAATGGATCTATCGTAGATTTGGTAGCTGAGCTAGAAAAAGAAGTTAGTGAAAAAGAGATTAACTCGTCTTTCAAAAAAGCAGCTGAAGGAAAGTTAAAAGGCATACTACAATACACAGAAGACCCAATAGTTTCAGCAGATATAATAGGTAATCCGTATTCGTGTGTAATTGACAGTTTAAGTACTCTGGTGATAGATGAAAAAAGTAATCTAGTAAAGGTTTTTGGTTGGTACGATAATGAATGGGGATATTCTACGAGATTAGTTGATTTAATAAAATACATTGTAAAGTGAAAAGATGGGGAAAATTTTTTCGACTTTGGACGACTTTAATTTTAAAAATAAAACTGTGATATTGAGAGTCGATATCAATTCCCCTTACAATGAAAAAACAAAAAAAATAGAGACTTCAGACAGATTGATTGAAAGTGCTAAGACGATAAAAGAATTATCGAAAAAAGAAGCGAAAATTGTAATTCTTGCTCATCAAGGCAGAAAAGGAGATACTGACTTCTTGCCATTGAAACAACATTCTCGATTGTTGATAAAATATGTTGGAAAAAAAGTTGGATACGTCAATGATATAATAGGAGAGAAATCCATTAACAAAATCAAAGGTTTAAAGAAAGGACAAATAATACTTTTGGATAATGTAAGATTCCTAGAAGAAGAAGTAAAAAATAAAACACCTAAAGAACATTCAAAAAGTCAACTTGTTCAGACACTCTCACCACTAGCTGACGTATTTGTCAATGATGCATTTTCTGCTGCACATAGGTCTCATGCCTCCATAGTTGGTTTCACAAAAGTTCTTCCTTCGATTGCTGGTCGTACTATGGAAAAGGAAATTAAATCAATCAAAACAATTATCACTAAAATGAAGATATCAAAACATGATACTTTTGTCTTAGGTGGAACAAAACCAGATGAACCGTTGAATGTAATGGGACACATGCTAAGAAAACGGACTTTGGAAAAAGTCTTACTATCTGGAGTAATAGGGGAACTTTTCTTGATTGTGAACGGATGCAAACTTGGAAAAGTAAACATGAATTTCTTGAAGAAGAAAGGTTATCTCGGTTATCTTCCTCAAGTTAAAAAACTATGGAAGAGATACAAGAAAAGAATAGAGATACCATTGGATGTGGGTGTACAAATTAAGAGAAAGAGAAAGGAATTTTCTGTTGAGGAATTGCCAGTTAATTCCCAAATTTTTGATATAGGTATAGAAACATGTGTAAAATATGCTAGAATTATAAACGAATCAAGGAATATAGCAATGAAGGGGCCGGCTGGTGTATACGAAAAAAATGAATTTGATTTAGGAACGAGAATAATATTGGAAGTGATAGCCAACTCCAAGGGATTTTCCCTAGTTGGTGGTGGTCACACTTTATCAGCATTGAAAAAATTCAAAATCGATAAAAATAATTTTTCACACGTGAGTCTTGGTGGAGGTGCATTAATCACCCATCTCTCTGGAGGAAGAATGCCAGGCATAGAAACACTCATGAAATAGAAAACTATAAGATTTCGTAATACTTATTTTAAGTAAATTGGTGGTGAGAAATGAAAATAACGTTGAGTGTGATTAAAGCAGATATAGGAAGCTATGTTGGTCATAATAAAGTCCATCCTGAATTGATCGAAATTGCGAAGAAAGAATTGGCAAAAGCAAAGAATAATAAAGAGATAATCGATTATTTTGTATTTAATTGCGGTGATGACTTAGAGCTTGTGATGACACACACAAAACCAGTAGAAGACCCAAAAATCCATGGAATCGCATGGAAAATCTTCGATTTGGGTACGAAAAAAGCGAAAGAACTGAAATTGTACGGTGCTGGTCAAGACATATTAAAGACGACATTCTCTGGTAACATACAAGGAATGGGTCCTGGAGTTGCAGAAATGAGTTTTGAAGAGAGAGAGAGTGAACCTGTTATTATTTTTGCAGCAGATAAGACAGATCCAGGTGCATGGAATATTCCGTTATTCAAAACTTTTGCAGATCCCTTCACCAATCCTGGGTTAGTAATATCCCCAGTAATGAATGAAGGATTTACTTTTGAAGTTCAGGATGTCAATGAAAACAAGTCGATAAAATTCAAGTGCCCAGATGAGATGTATGATTTACTAGCATTCATTGGAACTCCAGGAAGGTATGTGATAAAAAGTATTACCAGGAATCATGATAACTTAATTTGTACTGCGACGAGTACAACAAGATTGTCTTTGATAGCTGGGAAGTACATTGGAAAAGATGATCCAGTTTGCATAGTAAGGGCACAGCATGGATTGCCAGATGTCGGGGAGATAACTGAGCCCTATGCGTTTCCATATCTAGTTGAGGGGTGGAATAGAGGGAGTCACACAGGACCTTTTATGCCAGTGAGTCTTGAAGATGCTATACCAACAAGGTTTGATGGTCCTCCTAGAGTTGTTGCTTTAGGTTTTATTATTAGTAATGGGAATTTACTTGAGCCAGTTGATTTGTTCAAGGATGTATCTTTTGATAGAGCAAGAGAAAAGGCGAACGAGATAGCTGACTATATGAGAATGCATGGACCTTTCCAACCACACAGACTTCCAGAAGTTGATATGGAATATACTAGCATGCCAAAAATCAGGGAAAAACTCAAGAATAGATGGAAAAAATTATAAAAGAACCAACATTTTAAAATAAGAGCCAATCTAAATCTATTTAGATGATAGCTTGGTCTTCGTAAAGTTTTTGAGTGAATTGTTTAAAGATAGTTTGCCAGAAGTTGGTGGTAAAGGTGCAAACCTTGCTGAAATGTATAATATAGGGTTGCCTGTTCCAGATGCTTTTATTGTTACTGCGAATGCATACAAATACTTTATTGAAAAAATACAGTTGAAAATTGCGATTTTTGATATCTTAAAAAACACCGACGTTAATGATTCCGATCAATTGCAAGAAAATACTGCGAAAATCAGAGAGATGATAATACAAACGAAGATGCCAGAAAAGATTCAAAAAGAAATTATTCAATCCTATAGAAAATTATCAAAAGAATTCAAAAAGAAAGAAGAATGGGTAGTAGCAAGAAGTTCAGCTACTGCGGAAGATTTACCCGGTGCGAGTTTTGCTGGACAACAGCTTACTGTTCTAAATATCAAAGGAGAAAAAGATGTTGTTGATGCTGTTAAAAAATGTTGGGCCTCTTTGTTCACTGCCAGAGCCACTTTTTATCGAGAAAGTAAGGGGTTTGATCACCTAAAAGTTTTGATTGCTGTACCAGTACAAAAACAATTGGCATCAGAAAAAGCTGGTGTAGGCTTCACTATTCATCCATCTACTGGAGAAAAAGACGAGATTGTAATAGAAGGTTCTTGGGGTCAGGGAGAAATGGTTGTTTCTGGAGCAGTTACACCAGACAAATACATAATAGACAAAAGAACTGGAACTGTTATTGAAAAAAAGATTAACAAAAAAACAGAGATGAGAATACTGGATACTAAGAGAGGTGGACTCATACCCAAAAAAGTCCCAAAGAGTAAACAAAAACAACAGTGTCTAACAGAAGATGAATTATACCAGTTGTATGAGTTAGCACTAAAACTCGAAGAACATTATGGGCAACCTCAAGATTTTGAGTGGGCCATAGAAAAAGGTAAGGTTTATCTAGTTCAAACAAGACCAGTAACAGTTGTCTACGAGGAAAAGGAAGGGGAAGACGTTGCAACAGAAAAAAGACCAATCTTGATAGGTATACCTGCATCACCTGGCGTTGCTTCTGGAATTGTCAAGATAATTAAAAATCCGTCAGAACTTGATAAAATATCTAAAGGTGATGTTCTCGTTACAAAAATGACTAATCCTGATTATGTTCCTGGCATGAAAAGAGCAGCTGCAATAATTACTGATGAGGGTGGGCAGACCTCACATGCCGCGATAGTCTCTCGTGAACTCGGGGTTCCATGTATAGTCGGGACAAAAGAAGCGACAAAGAAACTCAAGGAAGGAAATCATGTAACTATAGATGGTGATGATGGGTTCATTTATCTAGGAAAATTCAAAGCAAAAGAAGTCAAAAAAATCAAGTACAAGTTTGTTAGAACCAAGACTAAAATCTACATGAACCTTGGTGAACCAGATTTAGCACAAAAGTACAAAGATGTTAGATGTGATGGCATCGGTTTGTTCAGAGCAGAATTCATGGCTGCAGAGGTTGGCGATCATCCTAAGGCGTTAATACAGAAAGGTGGTGGTGAAGAATTCATAAAAAAGTTTGTTCATGGTATAAGAAAGGTTGCAAAAGCGTTTTATCCTAGACCTGTTGTTTATCGAGCTCTTGACTTTAAGACAAATGAGTATGCTGATCTACGAGGTGGAAAGAAATTTGAACCTCATGAGAATAATCCTATGATTGGTTGGAGGGGTGCATCAAGATATCTCACTGAACCAGATGTGTTCAAACTTGAATTGTATGCGATAAAAAAAGTTAGAGAAGAAGGTTATGATAATCTATGGTTAATGATACCATTCGTCAGAACAACTTGGGAACTAAAAACAATAAAAAAAATTATTGAAGAAGTTGGATTACATCAAGATAAAAAGTTTAAGTTGTGGATAATGGTTGAAGTTCCTTCTTCTGCAATACTGATCGAAGAATTTATAAAAGATATTGATGGAGTCTCAATCGGTTCAAACGACCTTACTCAGTTAGTACTCGGGGTAGACAGAGATTCTGCCATTCTAGGGCAAAGGTGGTTCCATGAACTTGACCCTGCCGTACTTTGGTGTATAGAGAGAGTAGTTAAAACCTGTAAGAAATATGGTGTCACAGCGTCAATATGTGGTCAAGCTCCAAGCTTTTATCCAGAATTAACCAAGAAACTAGTTGAATGGGGAATAAATAGTATTTCTGTTAATCCAGATGTAGTCGATAAAACTAGACACATAGTTGCGGAGTGTGAAAAGGAACTAAAGAAATAATTACTTAGTCCTTTTATTCAATTCTTTAGAAGCATTTTCTATTTGTTTTATATCTATTTTTATATCAGGATAAATTACATCTTCTTTTAGAATGCTTTCTATTCCAGTTTGGGGTTCAATTACTTCAATTTTTGGCTTAACGATTTCTTTCTTTTCTTCGATTTTAACAACTTTAATCTTTCTTTTCTTCTTTTTCTTTCTTATTTTTTTAATTTTCTTTGGAACTTCCACCTTTTGGGTTTTTATCAATTCTTTTTTTATTTTCTCTGCTTCCATTTTTCCTATCTCTTTTGCAACTCTGACCTTTATCTGAGACAAACCTGAAATTTTGTTTATGAAACCGTCATGTGGAGTAGAGAAAGGAGAGAAATATTTGTGAACATCACCATCTGTCCAAGACTTCGTACACATGTAGTAAGCATGATCACTTTGTTGAAGTAAACGCCATAATCTTAACAAGTGTTTATTGCCATTATGTTTGACTAAAAGTTCAAGTCTTTTCAATTCTTCGAAAGACATACTTTGCATAGAGTTGCCAAGCCATGCAGAAGTATCTCTCTCCATATCTGCCCAAGATATAGTATTGAATTCATGAACATCAAACTCACCAACGGTCTTATATTTTTTAACTATCTCAGAAGGTAAAGCAAAATTCAAATTTTCCCAATCGAATATCCTCCATGGTAAAGCCTTTAAGAAATAGAATATACCAGATTCTTCGTGATGATGTTCTCCAAAGGTCTCATAATCCATAAAGATGTTGATTACTTGACCTGGTGTAGAAGATAACCATATTGCATATTTTTCAGCTGTCAAGGGCCATTGATCCCAATTTTTAGCAGAGAACCTATATCCTATATCATCACTTAACCTGTAATTCCTAAGTAAGACTTTTATTCTCTTATTCAATGGAATATCGATATCATTGACTGGTCCACGTGCATAAACATAGTTTGGTGATCTCCATTCCAAGATTCTCTCTATACCCTCAGTGAATATTGCCTTGTATTTTAAATCTTCAACAGCTTTTGCTATCAAATTGTTGAATATCATTTCAGTGTTGATGAAAATTTTTGGCTTTATTCCAAGTAAATCCCTCATTAATCGATTCTGCATTTTAACTTGATCAATTAATTCTTCTTTCGAAGGAAACAAACTTGCTAACGAATGAAAGTATGTGCTTCCAAAGAATTCTACCATCTTGGATTCTGCCAATTGTTTAAGAAGTTCTAACAAATCTGGTTGCCATTTTTCACATTGTTCTACCCAAATACCAGAGAAATTAAACCCGAATTTAAACTTTCTTTTTTGTTTCTTGAAAGTATCAACATGATCTAAAAGAATCTGAGTTGCCGGCCAATAACATTTCTTTGATACTCTATCAAAAACGAATTTATTCAAGGCATCGTCAAGATAATGTTCAATGAGATGTTCATCTTTAAATCCATCAGGTGATTCGAGAGAATGTTTTAGTCTCAACGGTTGATGAACTTCGAAGCATAAGCTTATTGATGTCATTACTCCACTCCCCTCCATGAATGTATATACTTCTCTTTAAATAAACTTTATGGCATTTGTATTGATACATAACATATTTTGACTTATGAATATAAAGAAATAATTGATGGTATGACAGTAAAGGCAGTTTATGTCCCTTGGCTCCATATGCACCAGCCTTTAGTTTGGCATAGAAGGAAGTTGGTTGGAAATCTCAAAATGATGTTGTTCTCTAAAGATTCTAATGTTGGGTGGAACGCAGAATTGATGGCTAGAGCCTATAAAAACCCTGCAAAACATATTAAAGTTTTAACGAAAAGGGGATTAAAGCCAAAGATAATGCTTGACTTTTCTGGTATTCTTCTGGAGAGTTTAAAAGAACTTACGAAAAACTTGAAAAAAACATACGTCGACGGAGAGAAAATAGGAGACATAATCAAATTGTATAAAGAAGTCTTGAAAAAATATCCATCATCTATAGAATTTGCTGGGACCGCTTATTCTCATTGTTATTTCCCGGTTACCCCAGAAAGAGATTGGAAATGGCAGGTTGAGGAATGGAGGAATACATTCAAAAGACTCTTTGGCAACAAAGCTTTGAAAGAAGTTAAGGGATTTTGGCTTCCTGAGATGGGCATTCCAGGGCAAGAAAACAAACTAGTTAAACTGATAAAAACCCTGAAAGATTGCGGATATGAATGGATGATTCTTCCGATAGAGGCAGTTGAAGGGGAAAAAGAAATAAGTCAAGAGCAGAGAATAATCATGACAAGTCAGCCCCATCTTCTTTCTGTTAAGGATGAAAGTATAGTTGTTGTTTTAAGGGCGAGGTATGATTTCATCGATCAACAAGCTGGATGTGATGCCGAATGTGTTTACGAAAAGTGTTTGAAAGCGATAAGTCTGTTCAGAAAAAAAAGTAGGAAACCTGCATTGGTTGTTCCTGCATCAGATGGAGAAAATGGTAATGTAATGTTAAATGAATTCTTCCCACAAACTTTCATTCCATTCTTTAAAGGAAAAATCGATAAAAAAATTTCATCATTGACGATCACAGAATTTTTACGAGAGTATTACGATGGAAAGATAACATCGAGTATTAAACTCAAGAAAGTTGGTGGTTCGTGGGTTGGTGGACATGAGCAATGGGTGAAAGGAAGTGAAAGAGAAATTGTTAGTAAGGGTATTGAGAAAACAAGCAAAAGGTTTCATGGAATTGACCCAAAGGGATTAAAGGGAAGTCAAAGAAAATTGTATGAAGACACCAAACGTATGTTATTAATATCTGAAACGAGCTGTTATACTTATTGGGGCACTAGTTTTTGGTTTTCGCAGTGGGAAAAAATTAATGAGATATTGCTGAAATTGTTGAAAAAACTTTATTTATAGAAAAACTAAATTTATATCTAATAGGAAATTTCAAGTATCTAATAAGGTGATAGCATCAGAATAGCCCATTTCTCTTGGGAGTCCCTGCATTCAATACGTGCAGGTGGGATTGCAGTAGTGGTGACAGAACTCGCAGCAGCACAAGAAAGGATGGGTCATGAGATTCATGTCTTCACTAGGATAGGTCCTGGGCAGAAAGAATATGAGGTAATTGATGGTGTTCATTATCATAGATGTCCCTTTGCCTCCAATCACAGCCTAATCCAAGAAATGCATAATATGAGTAAATCTATGGCTCACCATTTCTTTAGATGTGAAGATTATTCTGGTGGGTTTGATATCATACACGGTCATGATTGGCATGTTATTTCAGCTTTAGATGAGATAAAAAAGGCTAGGGGTAAAAAAATTGTCTGGACTCTTCATTCTAATCAATACGGAAGGGATGGAAACCAATTCCATAATGGTGGTGCCGAAGCTATTCATGGTTTGGAATGGCATGGTACATACATCGCCGATAGAGTAATAACTTGTACAGAAAGAATGAAAGAGGAGACTCAATGGATTCACAGAGTTCCTGAACATAAAATGAGAGTTATATATAATGGTGTTCATGCGAATAAATTCGAGGGATGGATAGATCAAGGAGAAGTCAAGAAGAGGTTTAATGTTGGTCCACTTGATCCTATGATTCTTTTTATAGGCAGAATGACATACCAAAAAGGGCCTGATTTGCTCTTAGAAGCTATACCAGATATTTTGAGAGATTATCCTCAAGCTAGATTTGTTTTCGCCGGTGAAGGAGACATGAAAGACCACTTGGTGAATAGAACCTGCCAATTAGGAATCGATTATGCAGTTAGGTTCACTGGATTTATATCTGAAGACGATAAGATAGATTTACTGAGAGCATGTGATGCGGTTTGTATCCCCAGTAGAAACGAACCCTTTGGCGTCGTAGTTTTAGAGGCATGGGCTGCAGGTAAACCTGTAATAACAATGCATGGGACAGGATCTGGGGATATAGTGTGGCATGATAACACTGGATTGAAAATTTATGCTAATACTAATTCTATATCATGGGGTGTAAAAGAGATTTTCTCAGATTTTGAGAAGGCAATGTGGATGGGAAGAAATGGAAGATATGCTGCTGAGACAGAGTTCAACTGGAATAAAATCGCTGCTGAGACTTTGAAAGTTTATCAAGAACTGATTTGAATGAAGTTTAGAAAGGGGGGAAAGCGTACAGTTTGAATCCTAAATATATCCAAGAAACTTTGAAGCGATTATGAACATTGCATGAGACCATGCCAATGGGGTGATGGATGTGGGTTTATTGTTCTTGATTTGTTCTGGTAATTTTTTATCGACTCTCTTAATGACCCAATCGTAATGCTTTTTCGCTTCTTTCTTGTTTCCAGATTTGATATAATATATAGACATCCAGAAATTGAGTAGGGGCCAAGCTCCTGCCCCTGTTTTTCTTAATGTACCGTTGTACCTGTCTCCCGGATATCTCATTAAACCACCATTAATTGCATTTATTCTACGAATCTCATTAACTGTTCTTACGATTCTCTTATCTTTTGGTTTGATGATCTCAGAAGGCCAGACTAATCCCAGTATAGAAGAATCTATGACTAAATCAACAAAGTTGTCTCCAAAAGTTCGAGTGAAAAAACCAACTCTATTGTGATAAGCTTTTTCTATCTCATCCTTCATTTCCTCAATGCATTCCATCCATTTTTCATTTTTTCCTATTAATCTAATAGCCGCTTCCAATCCTCTTAAACATATAGCAACTGAATAAGTATGTTTTTCATTATTCTTTGGGTAAGCTCTTCTCTCCTCCCATAAATCATATGAAATCTTCCTAAAACATGTTTTTTTCCAGTTGGAACAGATTCCATCTGCAGTTTTAATGATTAAGTTTTCAATTTTTTTGGGGTATTTCCCATGACTTTTATAATGATGTTCGATAGCCCATAGAAGAGAACCAGATTGATCTGGTTGGAATTGTCGGCCAAACATCTTTCCATTCGGGTAGTATCTCATATAGAATATTCCTTTTTCTTTAAACTCTTCAGCTTTCCAACACCATTTAAAATAATTTTCAGGAATTCTCTTTAAACCAACTAAATCACAAGCAACTGAAACAAAGCTTGCATCTCTTGGCCAAACATAATAATAATTTTTAGCATCTTTAGGATGTTCTGGGTTGTGTATGTTTGAAGCAACAATCGCACCGTTTTTTAGTGAACATTCCTTGAAAACTTTTTTACTCATTGTGATTATTCTTTTAATTTTTCTTTTATCGACCAATGTCAACGCCTTTACTTTTCAAGAAATGAATGACTTCTCTGTATGTCGGATATCTTTCCAGACCAACTCTCATGGTCGAAAGTGCACCAGCAACATTGGCAAACATAACACTATCTTCAACAGACCAACCAGATAAATAGCCTTTGATAAAACCTGCAAGAAAAACATCGCCAGCTCCAGTCGTGTTAATTGAGTTTACTTTAAACCCTTTGATCGGCTTTATCGTATTTTCATTTCCAAGTAAACATCCTCTCTCACCTAACTTTAAACAGACAGTTTTAGGACCGAGGTACATTAATTTTTTAACAATTAGCCTTTCATCCTCAGTCTTAGCAATGGCTTTTCCCTCTTCTATACTGGGAAAGAACCAATCAGTCGATTTGAAAATGTTGTAAATGTCCATCAATCTTTCATCGGTCCATCCCTTCGAATCCCAATTTGGATCTAATCCAGTTTTCATTCCTAATTTCTTGGCATACTCAAACAATTTTTTTACATCTTTTCTCAAACTATCCAACAAATTAAATCCAGTTATTATCAAAATTTTTCCCTTTATATCATCAGGTCTAAAATCTCTGATAGATAGAGTTTCATTCGTTCCTCGATATGTAATTAATGAACGTGTCATATCTTTGAAAGTTATAGCAAAAGTAATGCCAGTTGTCTTATTTTTTATTATCTTAATCTTGGTTTTAACACCAATGGTTTTGAGTGTATTTATCAAGAACCTTGAAAATAAGTCATCAGTCAGTTTTCCTATCAGTCTTATTTTAATGCCTAATTTTGCACAACCTATTGCAGCATTACAAGCACATCCTCCAGGAGTGAAATGAAACGATGGAATAGTGATCTGACTATCCTTATCTGGATATTCTCTGATATGTGAAGTTATCAAATCAACGTTTATATCTCCAATTATAGTAACATCGACCATTATTCTTTATTTATTAGATATCAAAATATAATATTATGCCAAGTAAACCGGTAGACGTATGCTTCGAGGTTTCCTTCGAATGTGGTAACAAAGTCGGTGGAATCTACACAGTTTTGACATCAAAATCTAAAGAAATGAAAAGAGTTTATGGAAAAAATTATTATACCATAGGTTTCTACAATCCAGATTCTTATTTTAAGTATTTTGTCGAGGAAGAAGCACCAAAGGATATTAAAAAAATATTCAAAGATTTGGAAAAAATAGGAATCAAATGCTTCTGGGGGAAATGGATCACGGCTCATAGTGTTAGATTGATATTAATCGACCCAAAAGAATTCATGAAGAAAAATATAAACTTGATAAAGAAAAAGTTATGGGAGAGTTACAAGATTGACTCCATGAAAACTGGTTTTGATTACGATGAACCGATTGCATGGTCAACTGCTGCTGGAATCCTGATAGAGAAATTGGTGAAGAATAAAAACTTCAAAAAGAAGAGAATAGTAGCTCATTTCCATGAATGGCTTTCTGGTGGTGGATTAACCTATTTGTTGAAGAAAAAAATTCCGATAGGTCTGGTCTTTACAACTCATGCAACTCGAATCGGTAGAGCCAAATCTTACGGTGGTGAAAATTTAATCAAAGAGGTCACGAAATGTCTAAAAAATAAAAAATATTTTAAAGACAGTGGATCTTACAAATATAAACTCGAAGCTCAACACATGGTTGAAAAAGTATGTGCGAATCGTGCGGATGTTTTCACTGCTGTCAGTGATATTGTCAGCCGGGAAGCAAAGTATATACTCTCTAAAGAAGCCGATGTAATTACACCAAATTCTCTGGACTTCGATGTATTTTACACTACAGAGACTTTAACCATTCTCCATAGAAGGAATAGAAAACCCATAAATGAATTCTTGGAAGCTTATTTCTCACCTTATTATCCAGTTAGAATGAAAGATAACATAGTATTTTTTATTTCTGGGAGGTATGAGTTTTTGAACAAAGGGGTTGACCTGTTCATAGAAGCATTAAGCAAATTGAATCAGCGTTTAAAAAAGAAAAATAATTTTAGGAGGAATGTCTTCGCGTTCATCCTCATTCCATCTGGCATAAAAGGACCGAAGAAGGAATTGTTGGAGAGTATCATTCAATATCATAAACTCAAAACTATGTTGGGAGAACAGTTTTTCGAAATGAAGGATGAGATAATCAATCAAATACTGGATGGTAAAAAGATAGATTTCAAGAAAGCCATGGATAAGACATTCATTCCGAGAACTGTCGCTTGGTCACACTTTTTTTCTAGATTTCGAGGTAGAGATGCTCCATTATGTGCCTTTGAATTAACCTGTGATGAAAAAGATGACGAAATAATCAATCACCTCAAACAAAACGAGTTATTGAATAAGGCTGACGATAAAGTTAGAGTCATATTCTATCCTACTTATCTTTCTCCAACTGACGGTTTATTGGGAATGAGTTACCAAGATTTTGCTATAGGCACTTCCATGGGAGTATTTCCTTCGAGGTATGAACCTTGGGGCTATACGCCATTTGAAACAGCTGCTTTAAGAGTCCTTTCAGTGACGACAGACATGGCAGGTTTTGGATCTTTCATTCAAAATTACAGTAAAAAATTAGGAAAGAACTCTGCAATCAAAGTCTTGAAAGTAATGGACAGAGAGAAAAAGGAGGTAGTAAAAGATCTGATTGATATTCTTGAAGAATGTGTATTCTTGGATAAAGAGGAAAGAATGAAAGCAAAAATGGAAACTAGATATTTAGTCGAAAAGCTCGATTGGAAGTATCAGATAAAACATTATCTGGAAGCTCATAGTCTAGCCATAAAGAAAATGAAAAAAAGAATTAAGTCATCTTAGGATTCTAACTTACGGCAGAATTATTTATTAAGAATTTGAATAGATATTTATGACCAAAATTGAACTCACCAAACAAATGATAGAATCAGAATTTCTTTCTCCATTAAAAGGTTTTAAAAAAGAAATTCAAGTAACAGAAAGGAGGAAAGACCCATTAACCGACGAATGGTGTAGAATAAGTATAGAAAGAGCAACAAGACCTGTTCAATTGAAAGGTAAATTAGATGAAAAAATCATTAAGAAATCCAGTGAGAAATGTTTTTTTTGCAATAAAAGGGTTGAAAAATCAACTCCGAAGTACATTCCTTCACTGGTCCCAGAAGGTAGGATAAAAGTTAATGAATTCATACTTTTTCCAAATCTTTATCCTTTCTGCAAATACCATGCAGTCGGAGTTTTAACGTCTAAACATTTTTTACCAGTAGATGAAATTAAATCAGAAAGATGGAAAGATTGTCTTGAAGGGTGCTTGAGGTTCTTTAAAATAGTCAATGAAAAGAATCCTAATGCGAGATTTCCTTCGATAAATTTTAATTATCTTCCGACTGCTGGGGCATCATTGATTCATCCACATGTACAGATATTGAATTCTACATCACCGAGTGTTATGACAGATCTATACTATAAGAAAAGTTGGGAATATTTTGATAAGAACAAGACGAATTATTGGCAAGATTTGATTGAACAAGAAGTGGATGGCGAAAGATTCGTAGGAAGAACTGGTTCAGTTTTTTGGTTCACTAGCTTTGCTCCTACTTGTAATAATGAGATTATTGGTGTTGTAAAGGGGAATGTCTCATCACTGTTTGAAATGGGTGAAGAAGAAATCAACAACATAAGTGAAGGTATATGGAGAATCTTTAGGTGTATCAATAGGCATGGAGCTGGATACAACATGGTCATGTTCTCTGCTCCTCTTGATGAACATTTAGGTCACTTCTTCTCTTTGAACATAAAGATTGTTTCAAGGCCAAGGTTGGGTGAATACTATACAACAGACAGAGGTTACAGTGAGATATTACATAAAGAGCCAGTAATAACTGTTATTCCTGAAGATCTCGCCAGAGATTTAAGGAAAAAATTTTGATGTGATCTAATGAAACTACCTGTAATAGAAATTGATAAAAATACTATTCGAAATCTGAACAAGTCAAAAAAACTCGAGTGGATAATAACGAATGAATTTGGTGGCTATGCTTCTTCTACTGTAATAGGAATGAACACAAGAAAATACCATGGTCTGTTAATAGCATCGAATAAGCCTCCGTTAGACAGAAAAGTAATACTCTCAAAACTTGATGAAGAAATGATATTAGATGAGAAGACAGTGAAATTATCGACGAACAGATATCTAGATATAGTGTATCCAGAAGGCTACAAGTACCAAGTTAAATTCGAGTTGAATCCATTTCCCCAGTTCACTTACAGGGTTGATGAAATTGAAGTGAAAAAAACGATTTTCACGAATTTTGTAAAGAATGTTATTGTAGTGAAATATGAATTCGAAAATGTAAAAGAACCTTTTGTTTTTAGAATCTACCCACTCATAAACTATAGATCGATTTATTCTTTAACTAAATCACCAATAAATTTCAAACTTCAAAAAGAAAATAAAACTGCAAAAATCATTTTTCCAGATAAAAATTATTTGACTTTAAGTGGATGTGGTTTCGAAGAAAATGGATTAACAGAACATGAGAAATGGTATAAGAACTTCTTCTATGAAGTGGATTCAGAGAGGGGGGAAGATTGCGTAGAGAATAACTATAATCCAGGTTATTTTGAATTCAGAGTTTACAACAATACAAAAGATTTATTCCTTATGGCCGGATATTCGGTTCCGAAGAAAGAGTTAGATGAACCAAAAAAAATCATTGAACGGGAAATTGGGAGAAAAAGATATTTGTTAACAAAATTTTTTCAGGATAAAAAAATTCCTGAAGAAGATTGGATTAAATGGTTAATTCTTGCAGCAGATTCTCATGATATAACACGATTCGACAATAAAAAATCCATTATAGCAGGCTATCATTGGTTTGGAGAATGGGGAAGAGATTCGATGATAGCACTTCCAGGAATATGTTTAGTTAATGGAAAAATCTCACAGGCAAAGGACATGTTGAAAACTTATGCAGGTTTTTGTAAGAATGGATTAATCCCAAACATGTTGCCCATTGGTTCAGAAAAAAAATCATACAATTCAGTTGATACAAGTCTTCTATTCATAGACCGAGTTTATCAAGTGTACAAAAAAACAAAAGACTTGAAATTCGTTGGAGAAGTCTGGCCAGTAATGAATGAAATTATTGAAAGTTATGTGAAAGGCACTGATTTTAAAATAAAAATGGATAAAGATGGATTGATATCACACGGTCCTGGTTTGACTTGGATGGATGTTAAGTTAGATGGAAAGTTTGTTACACCAAGAGAGGGTAAAGCAGTTGAAATACAGGCTTTATGGTATAATGGGTTGAAAATAATGGAATTCTTTGCACCGAAGTTGAAAGAAGATTATACAAGTTATAGAAACTTGGCTAAACAGGTCAAGAAGAGTTTCAACGAGAAATTCTGGAATGGTTCTTATTTGGATGATTGTTTAGGTGATAACAGTCTGAGACCTAATCAGATTTTTGCTGTCGGATTAGATTTTAGCGTTCTAGATAAAGATAAGATGAAGAAAGTTGTTTCAGTCGTTAACAAAGATCTGTTGGCCGATTACGGGCTTAGGACTTTGTCTAAAAATGATCCAAACTTTCATGGTAAATACACTGGTGGTTTGAAAGAACGAGACCTCTCTTATCATCAAGGTACTATATGGCCTTGGTTGTTTGGAATGTTTGTAAAAAGTTGGATTAAAATTAAGGGTAATAAAAAAACCATGGATAAAAAAATAAAATCTTTTGTAAAAAAAGAGATAATGAGATTTGGTTTGGGAACAATTTCTGAAATAGTTGATGCAGATAAACCTTTTGAAAGTAGAGGTTGTATTTCACAAGCTTGGAGTATTGGTGAGATTTTAGAATCTTTGTCCTAATAATCAGGATAACTTACTAAAAACCCTACTAAATCTCTCAAAGAAACTCATCTTAGGTGGTTCGTAAACTTCCCCCGTTAATGATGAAGCTAACTTAAAGAATTCTATGCTTGCAGAGGATTTCTCATCATGAACAACTATAGGAGTCTTAGCGGCCAAACTCTCTTGTATCTTTAAGTCAAAAGGAATCTTCGCTAATACCGGTAAATCAGTTAATTGAATGACTTCTCTATTCGTTAACTCAAATTTTTTTCCAGTGACTTTATTCAGCACGATTCCTAATGGTTCAACACCCAACTCTTCCAATACTTTTTTACCACGGATGACATCAGTAACAGCAGGTATATTGGGAGTAGTCACGATCAAAACTTCCTTACAGGCCATTGTTGCTGAAATGGCTTCCTTACCAAAACCAGGAGCAGTATCGAGAAAAACAAAATCATCGTTCTCAAACAGGTTCTTTATCTTCTCTCCTAGAATAGAAATATCGATTCCAACAAGATCTGATAAGTTCAGAGAAGCGGGAATTATCTTGACTCCTGTGGGATGAACGAATATAGCCTCTTCGATAGTAGCCTCATCCTTTAAAACATGATTTAGCGTAAACGGATGAAGATATGCCCCAAAATGCATAGAAAGATGTGAAGCTGTAACATTACAATCCATTACCGTTGTTACTTTGTTGAATTTTGTTGCTAACGCAGTGCTAAGATTAGTCACAACTGTTGTTTTCCCGACTCCTCCTTTCCCAGAAACAATTCCTATAAGTCTTGCCATGCCCCTCAGAAATATGTTCAAGGTTTAAATAAATAAAACTATCCCTGAGCTCTCACAGAGTTCAACAAAAGCTTGATTGCCTCGTGTTTATCATTCATCATTTCCCTGACTACAGGAAGTGTCAGGTCTTTCCAGTCTCTTTCCATTTTCTTATAAACCCAATCAATAGCTTTTTCTAAGTCTCCCTTGTTTTTATTTAATCCAGCTTTAATCATAAAAGGAAATGCATCATAATGAGCCATTGCATCTGCATTCGCAATGATTTCAGCGGCTAATGTTTTTCTTTCAATATTTTTGCCAGTCCTATGGGTTTCTATACAATGCTTTACTTCACCTATCACATTTTGAGGATAATTCAATTGTTTCAGGATTTTTTCTGCTTCAGATGATCCAGTTATTTCATGGTTTTTGGGTCCAAATTTAACTCTTCCAATATCGTGAAGAAGTGCAGCCAATTCAACAACTTCTTTGTCTGCATTAAGTTTTTCAGCTAAAAATTTAGAATGTTTAACCACAAACTTGATATGATATTCCCAGTCATTCCAATCTCTTTGTTTGCATTCACTTTTGACTATCTCTCTGACAGTTTCGATCATAATGATTATTGATGGCTGGGCTTATTTATAATGCAAACCCCCTCACATTACAACAGAATTCCGAAAGTAACAATCTTTATTTTTCACCAAAAATCCCCCGATTCTGAAACAAAACCTAAAATCGATAACTTTAAAAATTCTAGATTTTATAGTGTAAATAAACACTAAAGATGATGATGAAAAGATGAAAAAAAGAACTGTACTAATAACATTCACTGTTAAAACCAGTAAGTTCGAGAGTATGTCAGAAAGAAATAAATTCTACAAAGAATTGTACGGTTGGAAACAAATCGTAAAAAAACAGGAAAAGAGATACACCTATAGGAGGGATGGCTTACTCGATGAAATGCCACATTTTAGAGTTGATAGATCCATATTCATCATAATGAAAGAACATATGGATAGGATGAGAAAGTTTTTTGAAGAATGGGAAGATAAGATTAAATGGGATATGTTTGATGTTTCATTGAACAAAAGACAGGAGGAAATGTTGAGAAGGTGTTTTGATGAAGGATAAAGAAAATGAAGTTGAACTGAAAGTTGGTGAATTGACTCAAAGGGAAGAGTTCGGCAGAGGTATCCTTAGAATAGACTCTAATTCTATGCAACAAATCGGAATAAAAGAGGGAGACGTCGTTGAAATAGAAGGTACAAAAAAGACTGGTGCTATTGCTGTCAGGTCTTATCCTGCTGATGCCGGATTGAATGTAGCAAGGATGGACGGGCTTGTTAGGAGGAATGTCGGTTCTGGGGTGGGTGATCCTGTTAAAATAAGGAAAGCAGATGCGAAAGAAGCTAGAAAAGTTACTCTTGCTCCTGCTCAAGAAGGTATAATCGTTCAAATCAGTCCAAACCTTGTCAAACAGAATCTTCATTACAGACCTGTAACCAAAGGTGATATAATCGTTCCTTCTCCTGTTGTAAAGAGAAGAAGAAATGACATGGATAGGATTCCAAGTATATTCCAAGCTTTTGGATTTGATATTGAAGATATACTCTTTAGTCCAACTGGTGAAACAAGATTTGTTATTACGAATACGGATCCTGGTGGAATAGTAAGAATAGGTGACATGACTAAGGTAGAAATACTATCAAGATTACCAAAAGGATTCGAATTACAAAAAAGAGCTGTACCTGCCGTTACTTATGAAGATATAGGTGGTATCCATGATGCTATACAAAAAGTAAGAGAAATGATTGAATTGCCTTTAAGACATCCTGAACTTTTCACTCGACTTGGTATCGAACCACCTAAAGGAGTTCTATTACATGGACCACCGGGTTGTGGGAAGACTTTATTGGCTAGGGCTGTAGCAAATGAATCTGGTGCATATTTCACAACTATCAACGGTCCTGAAATCATGAGTAAATGGTATGGTCAAAGTGAAGAAAATTTAAGGAAGATTTTCGATGAAGCTGAGAAGAATGCACCCAGTATAATATTCATCGACGAGATCGATGCGATTGCACCAAAGAGAGAAGAAGTTCGTGGTGAAGTTGAAAGGAGAGTTGTCAGTCAATTGTTAACATTGATGGATGGATTGAAATCACGAGGTAAGGTTATAGTCATAGCAGCGACTAACGTTCCTAATATTATAGATCCTGCGCTGAGGAGACCAGGAAGGTTTGATAGGGAAATTGAGATAGGCATTCCTGATAAGAAAGGTAGGAAGGAAATACTGGAAATTCACACTAGACATATGCCTCTAGCAAAAGATGTTAACTTAAATACCATAGCTGGAATTACCTATGGTTATACAGGAGCTGACATTAGTGCTCTAATAAAAGAGGCAGCAATGTATGCACTTCGAAAATTACTTCCAAAAATAAAATGGAAGGAAGAAGAAAAATTACCTAAAGAAGCTTTGGAAAAACTAAAAGTCACTAAGGCCGATTTTGATTATGCGATGAGAATAGTCGAACCTTCTGCAATGAGAGAAGTTTTGATAGAGACTCCTAATGTCAAATGGTCTGATATCGGTGGTTTAGAAAAAGTAAAACAAGAATTAAGAGAAGCTGTGGAATGGCCGTTAACGATGCCAGATGCCTTTAAAAGAATGGGAATAACACCACCATCAGGGATTCTTATTTATGGACCACCGGGTTGTGGAAAGACTTTATTGGCTAGGGCTGTAGCAAATGAATCCAATTCCAACTTCATATCTGTCAAAGGACCTGAGCTTTTCTCAAAATGGGTTGGTGAAAGTGAAAGGAGAGTTAGAGAACTTTTCAGAAGAGCAAAACAAGTATCACCTTCAATCATATTCTTCGATGAGATTGATGCGATGGTACCAAAAAGAGGTCTAGGTTATGGAGAAAATGTAACAGAAAAAATAGTATCTCAAATGTTAACAGAGTTGTCTGGACTAGAGGAATTACATGATGTCGTAGTCATAGCAGCAACTAACAGGCCTGACATGCTTGATTCTGCTTTGTTAAGGCCTGGAAGGTTTGATAGACAAATTCTAGTACCAGAGCCAGATGAAAAGGCGAGATTAAAGATTCTTGAGATTAAAACGAAAAACATGCCTTTGAAAGGCGTTAATTTGAAGAAACTTGCTAAACAGACAACTAACTTTTCTGGTGCAGATTTGGATGCTCTATGCAGGGAAGCGGCAATACATGCTTTGAGAGAAAACAAGAAAGCTAAGGAAGTGAAGATGAAACACTTCGAAAAAGCGATGAAACAAATCGCACCAAGCCTGAGTAAAAGACTCATCGAGTTCTATGAACAGTTCAATGAAAGAACAAGAAAAAAAGTCATAGAAGAGAAGACAGAAGATAAAGAGTTGGGTTATGTGGGATAAACTATTTAAATATAAGGTTAGATAAGTTTTTCAAACGATTTATACGGGGGTTAAAAGTTTAAGTGTTACTAATTCTTGAATTTTTACTCAGTTTTCTGAGTAGTTCATTAAGGAGGTCAGAATATGGAAAGAAGGTTCTCACGACCAAGGTTCGGTGATAGAGGATTTCGTGGAGGATTTGAAAAACCAGTGAAAATCGGGGAGGAGTACGACGTCGAGATAAAAGAGGTAGGATCGAAGGGTGACGGAATAGCCAGAGTAAAGAACTTCGTTATTTTCGTCCCGAACACAAAAAAGGGAGAAAAATGTAAGATACGAATAAGCCAAGTCAGTAGAAGGTTTGCTGTTGGTGAGAAAGTCAGTGAAGCAGAGAAGGTTGAAGAAAAACCAGCCGAGGAGGTCGAGGAAAAGGGAGAGGAAGAAGTTAAAGCAGAACCAACTGAAGAAGTTGAGGTAGAAGAAGTTGAAGATAAATGAACTCAAACTAGGTATGAGTAACATCAAATTGAAAGCCAAAGTTGTAGATGTTACCGAGGCAAGAGAAGTTAGAACGAAGTTTGGTTATCGAACTAGAGTTGCAAGCGCCACTATAGAAGATGACACAGGAAAAATATCTTTAACTCTCTGGGAAAGACAAATAGATGAGATTGGAGAAGGAGATACGATTGAAATAACCGATGGATATGTGAAAGAATTTAGAGGCGAGTTACAACTCAACGTTCCTAGAAAAGGAGAGCTTAAAAAGGTTGAGTAAGGTATTGTTTAATTTTCTTCTGTTCTTTTATTTTTTGGAAGAGTTTACTCTTTTTTAGAATTTTTCCTATCGGAGTGGACATCCTGGTAGAAATTTTTCTTAGAGCCTCAAAAGGTTTCACTCACAAACCCAATTCATCGCTTATTCCTTGCATTGCTTTCAAAGCGATTTCAAAGAATTTCTCCTTAGGAAGTTCTATTTCTTCACAGACCATTATGTTTTCCCTACTACATCTTCTAGCGAAGTCTTTTTCTTTGAACCTTTTTGCAACACTTTCGACCTTGACATCAGCAAGTTTTTTACTGGGCAAAATCAAAGCAGCTGCAACTATTAATCCTGAAATAGCATCTGCTGCTATCAAAGATTTTTCCATTCTTGATTCAGGCATAACACCTGTATACTCAGGATTATGAGATTTTATTGTTCGAATGATACTTTCATCGACTTTTCCTTTAAGAAAACTTTCTGCGAGTATTCCATGATTTTTCGGATCATCGGCAGTCTTTTCATAATCTATATCATGTAATAAACCTACCAATCCCCATAACTCTTCATCCTCGTTGAAGTATCTAGCAATTCCTCTCATTATTGATTCTACAGCTAGAATATGTTTGAAAAGATAATCTTTTTTGATATGTTCTTTAATTAAACTAACTGCTTCTTCTCTGTTCATAAAATCATTTTTTCAAACTAGAAACTTTTATAGTTTTCCCACATTTAGAACACTTGAACTTTGGTCTCTTGAATTTTTTCTTTCCCATTTCCATTTCTATTTTTTTAATCTCATAAAACCCACAGAAAGGACAGTTGTATTCCGCTTCAGCAGGCTGATCCCGTTTTTTACCTACGATTAGATTTTCTCTTCTAGTAAAGAATTCAAAATCTTTTGAAGGTTTCAATCCTTCTTCAATCCATTTTTTAATCAGTTTACTTTCCATATACTCATGCCTTCTTTTCTTTACGTTTAGGACGAAGCTGTTTCGAACCACACTTTCTACACTTAATTTTACCTTCCCTTACTTTTACATAATCTGCTCTTATCTTACTCTTACATTTTCTACAAACGAATACTCTCAAATAAAGTCTTTTTGTAGCTTCTGGGAAAATTTTTTTAACCATACAACTCTCCTTAATGTAATGTATCTTTTAGGTTAAAAAATTATTTAAGTAAATTATCCATCTCGTTTCTTAACCTTTCTAACCTCAATACAACTGGACTTTTAATGCCAAATTTTTTTCTGAATCTTTTCAAAGTTGGTTTTATGGAATCATATTCAACATCAGTTCTTTCAACGATTTGCTCATCGTTAACAGTCTTAAATATAAGTTCAGTCTCGAGAAACTTATCAGCGTAAGCGAGCATTTTTTCCTCCAAAGTCTCAGGAATAAAATCTTTCTTTGGTAAACCAAGTCTAGCTGCTTCTTCAGCAGTTATACCTGCTCCGATGTGTCTCTCTACCAATCTTATCACAGGATCTGAGAAACCATATTTTCTGAGTATCTTGGCTCCTTCCACACCATGTTCAATACCATGAGTTACACTCCTTCCGATATCGTGAAGGTAGCCACCCATTTCTAGGAGTTCTAAGTCTATATCAATTCCTTTCTTTTTCAACTTTCTCCCTAACTCAAGGGCCTTTTCAGTTACTCTCTCGATATGAGTTATGACATGGGGCTGACCTACAAGTTTAATTCTCATCAATTTCTTTGCTTGTTCTGTTTTGAACGTCATTTAATCACTAAAAAGTTATAACATAATTCATTTAAAGGTTTTGGTTAAAGAATACAAAGTAATATGCGAGTTATTAAAAAAGAGATAAGAATCGCTGGGTTTGATGATGCACCCTTTAAGCCCAAATCAAAAGGTAAAGTTCCTATAATAGGTGTAGTATTCCGAGGTGGGGATTTCTTAGATGGAGTTTTTAAGACTGATGTTGAGATAGATGGAATGGATGCTACTGAAGTATTAGTGAAGTTATTGAATAAGTCCAAACACAAAGAACAATTGAAAGTAATAATGCTCAATGGAATCACAATGGGTGGTTTTAACATGATAGACATATCCATACTTTTACAAAAAACTGGATTACCCGTGATTGTCATAAACAGAAAAAAACCCAACTTAAAGAATATAAAGATAGCTTTAAAAAATTTTAAAGACTTTGAAGATAGATGGAAATGTATCAAAAATGCTGGAAGGATTTATAACATGAAATTAGAAAAGAATAAAAATATCTATTACCAATTTAAAGGATTAAAACAAAAAGAAGCAGAGAAGATAATAAGGTTGAGTTGCACGAGAAGTTTGATCCCAGAACCGTTGAGAGTAGCTCATCTTATGGCTTCTGCTTTAATAAAAGGTGAAAGTGGTGGGAGAGCTTGATAAAGAAGGACACTATTGAAACTATAGGGTATATACTCCTTGGAGTATTCGCAGCTTACTCACTCAATTTTGGATTGGGTTTGGCATTGGGAACTGATCTACCAGTCGTTGCAGTAGTTTCGGATTCTATGACTCATGATTCCTCGACATTGGAAAGACATTATGAATACCTTCAAAATAATTTCGGTTACACACAAGAAGAAATAAATTCATGGCCAATAAAAGATGGGTTTTTTAAGGGGGATGTACTAGTTGTGAAAGGAATAGGAAAAGAAGATTTAGAAGCAGGTGAAGTTATCGTCTACAGTATCCAAGGTCAATCCACTCCAATAGTCCATAGGATAGTTAAGATTGAAGATGGACAAATTATAACGAAAGGAGATCACAATCCTTCTTACGATTCATGGAAACCAAATGAAATATATGGTGAAGCCGTATTCGTCGTACCTTATCTAGGTTGGCCTAAATTGATTTTAACAAAAATATGGGGAGGGATAATAAAATGAACTTCTGTGAGAAATGTGGAAACTTGATGATAGCTGAGAAGAAAAGAGGTAAATTAAGATATGTATGCAGAAAGTGTGGATATGTTTCTCATGGAAAAAAGGTTATTACTACCAGTATTTCTGAAAAGGTGGAAGAAATTGAAGAGAAAATTCCTATCATATCTGAAAAAGATATGCTCAAAAAATTTCCAAAGACGAAGATAATTTGTCCAGAATGTGAAAACAACGAAGCTTACTGGTTTATGCAGCAAACTAGATCTGGGGATGAGCCTCCTACTAGATTCTTTTGTTGTACTAAGTGTGGGTATAAATGGCGTGAATATTAATATTTAAACCCCGAAGTTTATTTTCGATGCAATTTAAAAACCATTATGTCAAAAGAAAAATTCCTGAGATAAATCCTGATGTAGATTTGAAAGTGAAAATACTGGGTTTTGTCGTGGATAAGAAGGACGATACCATTTTGTTGGATGATGGGAGTGGAAAAGTTAAAGTTTTTGTTGATTTACCTGAGATGATGGAAAAAATAAACATAAATCAACTCGTAAGGGTGTTCGGTTCTACGCTCCCTACAGATAATGAGTTCGAGGTAAAGGCAGATGTTATTCAAGATTTATCAAATTTAAACATAGATTTATATAAGAAAGTTGAGGAATTGTATAATAAAATGGGGGTGTGATTAGTGTTCAAAGCAGTTATGACAGATAGCGGTTTACTAAGAGATTCGATTTCTACTATCGGAGAGTTGATAGACGAAGGTATATTCAAGGTTGATAAGAATGGATTGAGTTTGATAGCGGCAGATAGGGCTATGGTCGCTGTGGTAGATTTTAAATTGCCTGCTACGGTATTCGATGAATTCAATATTGATAAAGAACAGACCATCGCGGTCAACATGACGAATTTGGTATCAGTTCTCAAGAGAGTCGGAGCGAATGAGAAGCTCGAGTTAAATTTGAAGGATAACAAATTGGAGATAGTCATGACCAACTCATCCAAACGAAAATTCACGGTTCCTCTGCTCGATATATCTCAAGAGGAGATTCCACCTATCGATCAGTTAGAATTTTCTGCAAAGGTTAAGGTTAAAGCCGATGTCCTTAAGAGTGGAATAGAGGATGCTATAATAGTGAGTGATTCTATCGTGCTTGAGGCGGCAAGCAATAGATTCAGCATGAAAGCGACAGGTGATATAAGTTCTGCAGAATTAACTCTTGAGAAAGGAAATGAAGCTTTGTTAGACTTGGGTGTCACTGGTATCGTTAAATCAAGGTATCCTCTTGAATACCTTAAGAAGATGATAAAGGCTTCCAAGTTAGCGAATGAGACAAACTTGAGATGGTCGAAGGATTATCCGATGAGAATGGATTTCATGACAGTTGATAAAGTCAGCATGGGATTCATACTGGCTCCAAGAGTTTCGGAAGAATAAATCAAAAATATTTAAATCTTGTCATAATTTTAATGTACTTTATTTAAATTTTCAAGAGGTATTAAAAGTTATGTCTACCCGAGACTTTGAAATAAGTGAGAATGCCAGTATAAAATCTAAAATGGAATTTGACAAAAAATTGAGTAAACTTGTCGACAGTAAATCTCGTGTTCTAAGAATTACTGGAAGTCTTTGTCCTGATTGCGTGGAAGAAGGGAAAATTAAAGAGTCCAAGATAGATGCTGTGATTTATGAGAAAGACGGAAAAGTCTGGATGGTAAAGGAATGCCCTGAACATGGTATAATAAATGATCTCTATTGGGGGGATTATGATATGTATAAAAAGGCTAGCAAGTGGCTTGATCCTGGGTTGGAAATAAGAAATCCACAGATTAAAAAAGCATTGAATAAGATATCTTGTCCTGATGATTGTGGCCTTTGTTATTTACATAAATCTCATACTGGTTTGGGTAATATAGTTGTAACTAATAGATGTAATCTCTCTTGTTGGTATTGTTTTTTTTATGCTAAAAAAGGTGAAGCAGTTTACGAGCCTTCCTTAGAACAAATAAGAAGTATGCTAAGGAATATGAAGAATCAAAAACCTATTGGAACCAATGCTGTGCAACTCACAGGTGGAGAACCTAGTTTAAGAAAAGATATAATTGACATCGTGAAAATAGCAAGACGAGAGGGTTATGACCACATTCAATTCAACACTAACGGTATTAGACTCTCAAAAGACCAAAAATTTGTAAGAGATTTGAGGAAAGCTAATGTTACAGTGATTTATATGAGTTTTGATGGTGTGACACCTGAAACAAACCCAAAGAATTACTGGGAATTTCCTGATGCTTTAAACAATTGTAAAAAAGTTGGTCAACAGGTTGTTCTTGTTCCAACCGTGATAGGAGGAGTGAACGATCATGAATTAGGTGATATCATTACACTTGCTGCTGGAAACATCGATTTAATTCGAAGTGTGAACTTCCAGCCTGTATCCCTTGTAGGTAGTATGCCTCACAATCAAAGAATGAAATGGAGAATAACCTGTCCTGATGTTTGTAAAAAAATAGAAGAACAGACAGATGGTCAAATAGGCAGGGAAGATTTTTTTACAATTCCTGTTTCAACAGCTATAACTCGCTTCATTGAAGAATTGACTGATCAATTTAAATACAGATTATCAACTCATTTTGCCTGTGGCTTAGCTACATATGTGTTTGTGGATGGTAATGAATTAATTCCGATATCAAGGTTCATGGATGTTGAAGGGTTCTTTGATTGTTTAAATAAGTTAAGGGAAAAATTACAAGAAAGTAAAGTTAAAAAAATAAAAAAGGCGACATCATCTTTACGTCTACTCTGGAATATAAGGAAGCTTATCGATAATAGTAAAAAACCTGATGGATTAGACATCGATAAAATCATAACTTCTGCTCTTATTGAAGGGAATTACAATGCGTTGAGAGAATTTCATTATAAATCCTTATTCATAGGAATGATGCATTTTATGGATTTATACAATTATGATATAGACAGAGTTCAGAGGTGTTGTATTCATTATGCAACTCCAGATGGAAGGATCATACCATTCTGTGCATTCAATGTAATACCACAGGTATTCAGAGACAAAACCCAGAAAGAATTCAGTACACCTGCAGAAGAATGGGAAAAGAAACATAAAAGAAAATTAAAGGATGACAAGTATAAGAGAAAGTTGACTGAACGTAAGAAAAGGAAGGTCAAAGAATTCTACGATAAATTCAAGGTAAAAAAATAATTTTTTAATTTTTTCGAGAGTCAGTATATACTTTCGAGTATCGATTTGCCAAAACATATGACGATTAATCCAAAAGTTTAAAAGATTAAAAGTTTAAAATATTTCTTTGGCGTAATACAATATCTTGTGGTCATCGATTATAATAACCACAATATGTTGTACTTTTCAGTGATAACATGAAATGTCCATACTGTTCTTCAGACGAAACCAAAGTAGTCGATAAAAGGGCGTCTTCTGATATTAGGGTTAATCGTCGTAGAAGAGAATGTCTGAAGTGTGGTAAGAGATTCACCACTTATGAAAGAATTGAGATGAATGATCTCATCGTGATTAAGAAAGATGGTAGAAGAGAAAGGTTTGACAGGGATAAGTTGACGTCGAGTATAGTCAAGTCATGTGACAAGAGACCGATAAGTTATGAAAAAATCCGGGATGTAGTAAGCAGCGTGGAGAAAGAGATAAGGAAAATGGGTGAACCAGAGGTAAAAACGGGTGTTATCGGGGATGTAGTAATAGAAAAACTCAAGAAACTGGATGAAGTTGCTTATGTTCGTTTCGCTTCTTACTATAGACACTTCACTGATGTCAAATCGTTCGAAAGGGAATTGAAAAGATTGGAAGAAATGAAGAAAAGGAGAGGTAAGATTACCAAGGTGAAGAAAAGGGATGGAACTATCGTACCGTTCGATCAGAACAGGATAACAGACGCTATATGGAAAGCTGCTCAAGCTATGGGTGGACAGGATAAGGAAATTGCAGTAGAATTATCGAATGAAGTTGTAGAGGTTCTCAAGGAAAAGTTCACCCACAAGATTCCTAATGTAGAAGAGATACAAGACGTAATCGAAAAAGTACTCGTCGAGCATGGGCATGCTAAAACTGCTAAGGCCTACATTCTATACAGAGAACAACGTAAGAAAGTTAGGGATATGCAACAGTTGTTGTTGAACGTGGGGAATGTCGTTGATGATTATGTGAGTAGAGGGGATTGGAGGGTGAAGGAAAATGCAAACATGGAATTCTCTTTCTCTGGTTTGACTTGGCATGTGGCTGGATCTGTGATGGCTTATTATGCCTTGAATCATGTTTATCCCAAAGAGATTGCTCAATCACACATCGATGGTGATTTCCATCTTCATGATTTGGCTGCCAGCATAACTGGTTATTGTGCGGGTTGGAGTTTGAGACAATTGATAATGGAAGGTTATAATGGTGTACCGAATAGAGTGGAGTCAAAACCGCCCAAGCACTTGAGGGCTTTACTAGGACAAATGATGAATTTCATCGGGACTCTACAGCACGAATGGGCTGGTGCTCAGGCTTTCTCTTCTTTTGATACTTATCTAGCTCCTTTCGTAAAAGCTGATAACTTGAATTACAACCAAGTGAAACAGAACATACAAGAATTTGTGTTCAATCTCAATGTTGGGTCAAGATGGGGATGTCAGACACCTTTCTCTAATATAACCCTTGACTGGAGGGTTCCTGAAGATTTGAAGGATCAATCTGTTGTTGTAGGAGGAAAATTACAGAACAGTGTTTATGGAGATTATCAAAAAGAAATGGATATAATCAACAAAGCTTTGATACAGGTAATGACAGAAGGGGATAGGAACGGGAGGGTGTTTACTTTCCCTATTCCAACTTATAATATAACTAAAGATTTTGATTGGGGTTCTGAGAATACTAATTCCTTGTTCGAGATGACTGGGAAGTATGGTCTACCTTATTTCCAGAATTTCGTTAACAGTCATTTGAAACCGACTGATGTAAGAGCGATGTGCTGTCGTTTACAATTAGACTTGAAGGAATTGAGCAGGAAGACTGGTGGTCTTTTTGGGTTTGGTGAATCTACTGGTTCTTTGGGTGTTGTCACTATTAACATGGCGAAGATAGGTTACATGTCTAAGGATGAGACAGTGTTTTTTGAAAGATTGGAGAAGCTGATGACACTGGCTAAAAACTCATTGGAGATAAAGAGGAAGATAGTCAACAGGAACCTTAACAAGGGGTTGTTGCCGTACACCATGAGATATCTGGGTCACCTAAACCATCACTTTTCTACTATAGGTTTGGTTGGGATGAATGAAGCTTGTTTGAATTTCCTAGGTAAGAGTATCGCAACAAGAGAAGGTAGGGCCTTTGCGATAAAAGTCTTGAAGTTCATGAGAGATAAACTCGTGAAATTCCAGGAAGAGACTGGTCACATCTTTAACCTTGAGGCAACACCTGCTGAAGGGACTTCTTATCGTTTGGCAAGGATAGACAAGAAGAATTATCCGAACATAATAACTGCTGGTAAAGGTGTTCCTTATTATACCAATTCTTCACAGTTACCGGTTAATTATACTGACGATATATTTGAGGCTTTGAAGCATCAGGATGGTCTTCAAGTTTTGTATACTGGTGGAACGGTCTTCCATGGATTTGTTGGGGAGAAGATAGATGGTGGTGGAGCTGTTGCTTCACTTGTCAAGAAGGTTGCCCATAACTTCCGTTTACCTTATTTCACTGTCAGTCCTACTTTCTCTATATGTCCTGTTCATGGTTATATAAGTGGGGAGCATTTCCATTGTCCTCATTCACATACTAAAGAAGAGTTGAAGAAGTTTGGGGTTAAAGTAGGGGGTTAATATGGCTAAGAAGAAAGAAAAGATTGTTGTCCCTTGTGAGGTTTATTCCAGGGTTGTTGGGTATTATAGACCAGTTCAGTCGTGGAATGAAGGGAAGCAGGAAGAGTTTAAAGATAGGAAGGAATTTGTTGTTAAGTGAAATATCAAAGAATTAATATTAACCTATATATTTTAAATATTCTTTTTTTGATTTAGATTTTTCTCTCTTTTTTAACATTCTCTCAACTTCTTGTATTTCATTTAAAAGACGACCAGATATAGACCACAATGCATTAAATACAGCAAAAAAATGAAATTTTTGTCTATCACTAAGTTTTTTATTAGTTCTAACTCCATTTTGCCATTCTTCTGTTTTTATATTAAAGGCCTTTAATTTCTTTTTATCTAACCCAGTCAAAATAATTTTTATCAAGTCGTTTACCATTCTCTCAATAGTCGTAGCATAGTCAAACTCAGATTTATTCTCATACTTCATGTTTTTAAAGTTAATAATGAAAGTATTTAAATTACTCCAATCTTAGACTATTTCTGTTGAGATAATGATGATAAAAGGTTTCCAAAAACTCTCCTTGATAGAATACCCAGGAAAACTCTCAGCAATAGTCTTCGTAGGAAAATGCGACTTCAGATGCCACTTCTGTTACAACATAGACTTGGTAAAGAATTACAAGAAACTTCCAGACATCCCAGAGAAAAAGATATTACGCTTCCTAAAAACAAGAAAGGGTTTGTTAGATGCTGTTGCAATAACAGGAGGGGAACCCACTCTCCACAAAGGATTACCAGAATTCATGAAGAAGATAAAGGATTTAGGATTCTTGGTCATGCTCGAAACAAACGGCTCTAACCCAAAAATGATAAAAGAATTGATAGATAAGGAATTGATCGATTACATCGCGATGGATATTAAAACCACACTTAAAAAATACGATGAAGTTGCAGGGGTTAAAGTGGATAAGAAGAAGATTCAAGAGAGTATAGACATCATCCGTAACTCTGGGATAGATTACGAGTTCAGAACGACAGTTGTACCGAAATACTTCAAGAAGAAAGATGCCCTTGCTATAGGTAAGTGGTTGAAGGGATCTAAACGTTATTATCTTCAACAGTTCAGAAAAGGAAAGACTCTTGATAAGGCTTTAGGAAAGGTTGAACCTTATCCTTCAGAGAAATTAAAAGAATTTGCTAAGATAATGAAACCTTATTTCAAATCTGTTAAAATAAGAGGAATTTAATATCACCTTTAAATCCTTTTTTATCTAATGGAATATATCATATGGAGAATCGATAAGAAAAATTATTATCGTCTAACAAAAATGAAGACTACTACTAGGAGAATTACAATAATTATGCCAATTCCCATTAAAAGATAGGAATTATCCAAATCTAATGTTTCTTGTTGTTCTGTCGGAGGTTGAGTTGTTTCAGTAGTCGTTGGAACTTCAGAGGCAATAACTGTTATCGGGATTTCTGTTCTAACAAGTGCTCCACCAACATCTAAAGATACAATTTTATCATGACTTGAGAAAGATATAACTTCACCAGAATCTCGAATATTGGAAGATATTTTGCTGGCATAAATAGGAACTCCAGTAGAATCTACAAATCCGCCACATGCAGGTGCACAAAATTCATTGACAGTTATTGTATGCTCACCAGGTGAAGCATCTGATGGTATTTCTATATCTGCACTTCCTGAGGAACTAGCTTCAACTCTACCTTCTTCTGGATAAATTACACGTAGAGGATCGTCCCATACAATATCTATATAATTGTACGGATTCCCAGGAAAGTTATTCCAAGATATAGTTATTGTATCGCCCTGATTTGCAGTTGATTTAGATGCAGTTGCTGTTGCATCTGATAGCGCTGTTTTAAAATCCACTGAAGCATATACATGATCTCCGGTATCTGTAAACAAAGCAGATCCATCAGATTTAAATTCTTGAACCATTATTTGGTAGGTCTCGCCTAAAACGAAATTAACTCCGGGTGCTATCGCTTCTATAGAACCACTTTCGGTTGCTTCTATACCAAATATAGGATTATGATCAGGATAATTCAAAGCGAAATTCCCAAAATAAAATTGTAACTCATCACCGGGATTTGCTGGAAAATCGTTCCAAGAAATTGTTATCAATTGAAATGGGAATCCTGAGGAAGGTAAAACAGTTATCGAAGGGTCTTGAGCAAATGTTATGTTTGTTAGTAAAAATGAAGTTAAGATAAAATTGAGAAATATAGTCTTTAACTTCATGACAATATTGTGTTTTTTTGAATTAAATATGAAAGGGGTATAATTCTATCCTGCTCCAGAACCTCCGCCTCCCCCGCCGCCACCTCCACCACCCGCAAATCCTCCTCCGACTGAAGTGGATGAACTCAAAGCATTTATAGTACTCGATAGATTACTGACCATGGAAGAAAAGGATTCAGGTGACATAACTCCTGTTGGAGCTCTTGACACTCCAGCTCCATAATACCATCCAGCAGCAGCAAAGGCCACATTTTGTTCCTCTGCTAACCTCTTTAAAATCTTCAAGAGTTCTTTAGCAACTCCCAACACCACAGCATATATCAGATACTCATCCCAGATGTGTATCAAAGTGGTCGGAGCATCTTTCATAACCGAAAAATCAGTAATGAACCGTTTAAATGCCTTCCATTTTTTCAAAGCTAAAGCTGACTCTGGAGTACGACGTAAAATAGGGATTGAACTTAAGACTAAAAGAAGTCCGAGAATAATACCTCCAATTAAAATTAAAGGAATGAAAAATGCCTGAACTATTATCAAAATGATAGAACCTAAAACAAGATAGATTATTGAAATCGTTAAGAACAAATTCTTTTTGGCCATGCTCAACTTTGTATGGATTCTGAAATGTTTTTTTTCAAACCAAGAAAGAGCTCTCTCGTACAGTGCTCTGATAAAAGATAATCCTGTTCTTCTTTTCCTGTTCCATTTCACGATGTCTGATGAAGTAACTTCTGGATTAATCTTATCTGCCCAAATTCTAATTTTTGGATATTTAGAGGAACGAATAATATTAGATTTCACATCTATGATTCCCTCAATGGGCACAACTTGGAAAAGAAACTTTAAAACATACAGTTCAAAATCTAACAGTTTTGGTTTAGAATAACTTAATTCTTCCTTTCCCTTCCTTGTTAGAATGAACCTCTGTTCTTTTTTCTTAATGAACAAACCTTTCTTTTCTTCTTCTTTAATTGTTAAATATCCTCTCCTTGCCAGGTCGAATATAGTGGCTAGAAACCCTCTTATTTGATATTGGGTTCCTTCAAGCCTCCCTGCAACTAGATTGGCTAATGCCATCGGTGGTATTTTCATCGGAGGTTCATGTTCGTATATCCCTTCATATTCAACTTTTGGTTCAACACCATACTTAAAATAAAAATAAAAGAAAAAAATTACCAGTGGTAGAACAAATAGAGGATAGAAGAACACAGAACTCATAAAATTGACTGTTGTGTTTTGGGCGAGATTTAACGTCTCTTCATTGAGGATGGCCTCATATCTATTCTCTCCTATCATTTCCACGTCACTGAAAACAGAAGGAGAAGTTAACAGCCTGAACTCCACAAACCGATTCTTAGGTATATCTCGCATGCCAACTGAAACTCTCTTGAAATTATCAGAAAACTCCATTACTCCTGGTCCAGATGCGGTATGAACGAATAACTTGAATAGATCAGGAGAAGATTCGGGAAGGTTGGCCTCAGCGTTGAAATTTCTTATAGATTCATGATCATCTTCGATGACTTTCCAGTAGAATTCACTCACATCCCTGTATCTTTTGACAACGTCCTTTATTTCGTAGACTATTAAGAATCTTTTCACTTGATTGTAAGCATTATAATGCCATGTTGCCTTGACTTGTCTATCATCCTCTTCTATATCGTAAGGAAGTTCTGTATTCGTATCCAAATCCCTTATTTCTATGAAATCTATATCACTAGAACCCTCCTTTTTAAGATCCATGTAAGCCCAAGAGAAACTACCCTTGAAATCATACGCCCTCTCTTGATAAACAAAAACTGAACCGTTTTTTTCGAAATTCAAAACTATGTTTATGTACGAATATGAGTAGGATTTTGCAGATATAGCCTCAATACTTAAAATCGTGAAAATAAAAAATATCGAAACTAATAAAATTGGTCTTTTCATTATATTCATTAAATAATTCGTACTATAAAATTTTACTTTTCTAGCACAATTGAACAATTAAGCCTTCTCTAGGTAATTCTTCAATTATCTGCCTGTAATTGCCTAATTTGGATCTTGGAATTTCAAGATAGATAGTAACACCTACTGGAGAAATGTATTTTTCTGGAATTTTAAGATCCTTTAATTTCTTTATGGTAGTATTTGGTGATATTGGATTATCATATTCATCGAATGCCGAAATTTCGTATTTTACCACATCTGATGTACTTAATCCCATCAACATTTCCCTCCATTTTATGTTACTTTAACTTAAGGATGTTAAACTCTTAAATTTTATCTTCCCAAAAAACATAGTATTTAATTTAATTGAAAATTGGTGGTAGTTGAATGAAACATTATCATCCTAATTCGAATAAAAGATATAGACAAAGATTAAAACAAGTTTGTCAACGACTTTTACGTAATTATCCCAAAATCATTCAACCCGAACAAGAAATTGATCATCACGTAAGTCATCCGTTATCAAATGTGTTAGTCCTATACAGAAACGATGGGAATATAAGTACTCTTACATTTCCTTTTAAAGTAGGAAATGGTAAGGTAGTTGCATATAAGGGACATTTAACACCTACCACTTTATGCCTTCTTTTTTAAATTTTCTCAGATTTTATAGTCCAATAAACAAGTTTTATAAACTTTGATAACAACAAGAAAATAATATTTATTGTGATATCATGGAATGTAAAAAACCCAAAAACTTGGAAAATTGTCCGTGTACTTACCCAGGTTGTAATAAAAAAGGTATTTGTTGCGAATGTATCAGTTCTCATCTGAGTAGAAGAGAATTGCCTGCATGTTGCTTTCCACCTGAAGTAGAAAAGACTTATGATAGGTCTATAGAAAGGTTTATACAAGTAATGAGTGAATGACATGGTAACAAAAGAAGATGTCATGAAGGTCTTGAAAGAATGTTACGACCCTGAGATCGGCATGAGTATAGTCGATTTAGGTTTTATATACGGTGTTAAGATTGATAAAAACAAAGTCCACATAAAGATGACTCTAACGACTCCAGGATGTCCAATGCATTCTTTCATAGTTGAAGATGTTAGAGATAAGGTAAATAAATTAAAGAATGTAGAAGAGGTTAATGTTGAACTGGTCTGGAATCCACCTTGGACTCCAGATAGAATGTCTGACGAAGCAAAGAAAAAGTTGGGGTTTGAATAAATTATTAACCAAAATATTGAAGGGGGATGACGAATGACAAAATTCAAGATAGTACAGAACAGGGATGTTTGTATTGGTTGCGGTGCCTGTGCATCTGTCTGTCCAAAAAACTGGGTAATGAAAGGGGATAAAGCCCATCCTAAGGAAACAAAATTGGATGATATCGGATGTAACCAAGAAGCAGTTGATGTGTGCCCTGTCCAATGTATAAAAATAGAAAAAGTATAAACAAGATCATTTTTTAATGACTAAACCATTCTTTGTTATAGACAAAGGATAAATATCCGTTCCATGATCAGTCCTTCTCATCTTCCTTATCGTCAAACTTCTAGGTACTCCTCCAGCAGCGAACTCTAGATAATGTAAAATAACTATACTATCAGCTAAGAATTCTTCAATACCAAATCTACTCAAAGTTTTAGTTCCCTCTGGGATTTCGGACAACAATATACTAGTTACACCTGATTTTTTTAATTGTCTTAAAAATTCAGATATTTCTGCTCTAATCGCTATCTTATCCAACCTTGAAGCAACTAGAGTCAATGTATCTAACACGAATCTTTTAGCTTTTACCTCGTTGATCTTCTCAGTAACTACGACTGGCAGTTCTTCAAGCTTCCAACTTGGTAGATACTCTATGATACATTTTTTCTCTTCGATATACTTATCAAATCTCCATCCAAAACCCCTGACATCATCAAATATGTTTTCTGGTTCCTGCTCTAAGCTTATGTATACACCATTCTCCCCATTTTGAAGACCGTGCCATATGTACTGTAGACCGAAGATTGACTTCCCTGTACCAGTCGCACCAGAGACAAGATTGATGGAGTTTTCAACAAACCCTCCCTCGATTAGCTCATCCAAACCAGGGATACCAGAACTGATTCGCCCAGTCATAATATAATTTTATTGTCGATATATTAAATTATCTGCCCGGTAGAAAAGATTTGAGAGATTTTCAAATTATTTTGACGTTTGATCTTTTCAGTTCATTGAGAAATAGCTCATAGGTTGGTAAAGTAATCTTACTCTTAAATTCTCCTTCCAAACTAAGAATTTCTTCAAAAGTATTGCTCTTCAGGATTTTTTTGATTAAATCTCTACCATTCATCCCAATCTTCCTAACATCATTCGGTTCTATTTTTTCATACCTTGAAGACACCAAACTCAAAATCTTGTCTATGTTATTAGTTATTATTGCCTTGTATCCATCCAAAAACTTTCTTTGAGTAGTCAATGCATTCAGTTCTCTTTTTACTCCTATCAGGTTATTTTTCAGTTGATCATCTTTTCCTCTCAGGATTAAACTATCACAGTAATTGTACAGAAATCTTTTTGTATCAAACAGTTCTTGAGTAGTTATACAAAGACCTATTGACCTGATTTCATTGAGTGTTAGAACCATAACACCAGTATAAATGTTGATTTGAAATAATAAATATAATATTTTTAAAATTCAGATATCACTGGAAAGAACTAAGGTGGGGAGATATGACAATAAGACAACCAATCGTGGCTCTACTCGGGCATGTAGACCATGGAAAAACACTTTTATTAGATTCGATTAGAGGTACGACTGTGCAGATGGGTGAAGCTGGTGGTATCACACAACACATCGGTGCATCTTTCATCCCGATAGATATTATCAAAAAATTCTGTGGACCTTTACTCGAAAAATTAAATATTAAAGTCACTATTCCTGGTTTACTGTTTATAGATACACCCGGACACGAAGCCTTCATTACATTAAGGAGAAGAGGAGGTTCTGTTGCTGACCTAGCTATATTAGTTGTTGATATAAATGAAGGATTTCAACCACAAACAGAAGAGTCTTTGAATTTCTTGAAACAATTCAAAACACCTTTTCTTGTTGCAGCTACTAAGATTGACCTAATTCCTGGTTGGTATCCTCATAAAAATGAATGTTTCATGGATAGTTTTAAAAAACAGGGTGAAGGTATCCAAGAAGATTTGGAAAATAAAATTTACGAACTAATAGCTCAATTATCTCAACGTGGGTTTGAAGCAGAAAGATTCGATAGGGTTCTTGATTTTAAAAAACAGATTACTATAATCCCAACATCTGGAAAAACAGGTGAAGGTATTCCTGAATTATTGATGATGTTAACTGGTTTAGCACAAAGGTTCCTTAAGGAAAGATTAGAAGTTTCGAATGAATGCAGAGGAACAGTACTAGAAATTAAAGAACTTAGGGGTTTGGGAACAACGATAGATGCAATAATCTACGATGGAACAGTAAAACGTGGAGATCATCTGATTATCGGTGGGAAAGAGCCTACAGTCACAAAAATAAAGGCATTGTTAAGGCCATCTGCTCTGAAAGAATTAAGAGTCGAGAAAAAGTTTGATTCTGTGAAAGAAGTTCATGCAGCTGCTGGAATAAAAATATCCGCACCAAACCTTGAAAACGTTATTGCTGGGAGTCCTATAATCTGTGTTTCTGTTTCATCAAAAATAGATGAAGCCACGCAGATCGTACAGAAAGAAGTTGAAGAGGTTGAATTCTCTGCGGAAGGAGAAGGTGTTATTGCAAAGGCGGATACACTCGGGAGTTTGGAAGCTTTGATAAAGTTATTAAAGGATAATGGAATTCCAATCAAGAAAGCGGAAGTGGGAGCAGTAACAAAACAAGATATAATTGAATTAGATCCTTTAAAGGACAAATTAAGAAAAGTGGTTCTCGCTTTCAATGTGAACGTATTGTCAGAAGCTGAAACCATGGCGAGAGATCATAAGATAGGGATTTTCAAGAATGATATTATCTATAGGTTAATACAGGATTATCAGGAATGGTGTTCTAAAGAAAAAGAAAGAAGAGAATTACAGAAATTAGAAAAAGTTGTTAGACCATGTAGGTTTAGGATTCTTCCTGGGTTTGTTTTCAGAAAACGAAAGCCAGCTGTATTCGGTGTTGAGATTTTAGCGGGTGTTTTAAAATCTAATACACCTATTCAAAAAGAAGATGGTAAAGATGTTGGGAAAGTAAAAAAAATTGAGAAAGAAGGTAAAACCATGGATTCAGCAAAGACAGGGGACAAGGTTGCTTTGTCGATGAATGAACCTACTGTAGGCAGGCAAATAAATGAAGGTGAAGTTTTAATTTCTGTAATTACTCGTACCAATGTGAAGAGGCTTAAGGAAATTTGGAATAGATTACAAGATGATGAAAAACAATTATTGAGAGAATGGGAATTGACTAATTAAAAGATTCCTAAAAATTTTCCAATTCCATTTATAAAATTAACTAGAAAGATATTGTTATGATTCAAGATGAGTATCTTACAGAAATACAAGAAAAATTAAATAAAAATCCTTTTGTTTCTCTTAAATCCCTTGAGAAGAAACTTTCTTATCCTAGAGATGTTATATATAAAAGTATACATGAACTTTCAAGAAATGGGAATAAAAATGCTCAACTATGGGTAGAAACGGCTCCTTTTAGAAGATATACATGGACATTTAGATATGCTCTTCAACTACTTGACTATATTTTTGAACATGAGTTAACTATAGCAGATCTTGAAGGGATGGATCTTTGGGGTTGGGCAAATGGCTACTCTGAAAATAGAAATATATTATCTATTTTAAATCTTAAGCGTTATATGGCGAAACGAGATAAAACACTACTTAGTTGCAAAAATGCTGCTATGGAATTAATGAAAATATTTAGTAATTATGACATAGGCCACAAAGAGATTAGTAATACACTAAGAGAATACAAAAATTTAGCTTAACGAGTTATATTCTTCAACTCACCTAGAAAAGTTCCATCTAACAGATACAACTCACTCTCATCCATATCAATAAATTCATTCTTCAATAAAGGACCTAAAAGCTCATCACTAGTTTTCTTAACATTGACAGGGGTTCCTCCCAATAGATTATTGAAAGCTGGCATGATTATCACTTCTAATTTACCTGTCTTCTTAATTTTATATCTCTCCTTTATCCTTTCTTGGTGTATCCTACTTTTTATCCAAACGGGTTCTATTATCCTATAACCAAATTTATCCTTGAATTGAATCATAGGATGAATGTGAGAGATTATCAGATGATCACATGATAATATTTCTTTGGATGGCCAAGTATGACCGTGATTGAAACCAAACTTTCCTATTTTGAACCCTCTAGAACCATGGATTTTTGCCCCCTTTGGTGATAATTCTTTCAAGTATGTGTCATGATTTCCCAAACAGATATCTATTTTTACCATTTTAGACAGACTTTCTAAGAATTTAGGAATTTCTTTCATCTCTTGATAACTCACACCTGGAACATCATGCTTAACATCGCCCAAGATAACTAAACGCTTTGCTTTTGTCTGTTCGATCAATTTCTTAATAGTCCTTTTCATCTTTGAAACTTGACTAGGGACATTTATCCCAGACTTGTAAAGTTCGTATTCTATGCCTATGTGTAAATCTGCTATGACTAAGGTTTTTATTTCTTCAATAAATAACACTGAATGATTCTTTATGAATCTCATCTAAGTCTTATTAATGACCAGTTTTTTCTAATATAAATGTTGCGACAACAACCCAGATACCAAACATTACCGGTTGTATTATGTAGATGGAAAAGGGGAAACTAGGTATGTATCCTATTACAAACGAACCAATGAAGATATGTAATAACCCCGCTATCAGTCCCGAAAGAAAGTCTCTTAAGCTAACCATTTTTAAATCACCTCAAAATTAATTTTATGAAACTTAACTTTTATCTTTTTGAAGGATAATAATTTAACCTATGTCTAAGATAATAGGTACTGTCATCTCAACTTTTGAAGGCCCTTCCACTTATAAATTCAATTTCGTAATAAAAGAAGATTCTGGAAAGATGCCAGTTCACAAAGGCCAATTCATCCAACTCAACACAGAACAAGGCATTCTTGTCGGAAGGGTGGATGAGGTTATCAAGACTAATCGTTACTTCATGCAAGCCGAATCTGTGAGAGAGTATGAAAAATCTGGAAAACCGTTGATGGATATGTTTCCTGTAGATAGATGGGAGTATCTTGTAGCGAAAACTACTCCTCTAGGTATATATAATGACGGGTTGACGAAAAGAGTAACTTTTCCTCCTTCCCCTGGTTCAAACGTAGAACAGATAAATGAAAAAATTCTTTCTGATTTTCTTGGTTTAGATTCGAAAGGATTAAACATAGGTAAGATATCTTTTCATGACTTAGATGCTAAGATAAACCTGACTAAATTGTTCCAAAAACACCTGGCAATTCTAGCGATAAGTGGAGCTGGGAAATCCCATCTTGTGTCAGTTTTATTGGAAGAACTGTTAGATAGACCGGATGAATTGGGTAAACCTGCCATAATCGTTATAGATCCTCATGGTGAATACGCAGGGTTCGCAGAAGACAAAAATTACTCTAGAAGAACAAAAGTTTTCGATAAAAATTCATTGAGTATAGCTGCTTCTTCTCTATCTCCTTATCAGATAATGGAATTCTTACCTGAGATAACGCCTGTTCAGAGGAGGGAATTGATAAAGATTATTAGGAATTTAAGGAAGAAGAAAAAACAATATGGAATCAGAGAACTCATCGAGGAAATTGAAAAAAGTGATATAAAAAGAGTTACGAAGGATACGATAATAAGTTGGATATCGAACTTGGAATTGACTAGATTGTTCTCAAAATATAATCGACCCTCTATTAAAGAATTGGTTAAACCTGGACAATTAAGTGTTATTAACCTATCTGAATTTATACGATTGAAAGAGAAACAGATCATAGTTACTTATTTCGCAAGAAAATTATTCAATTTTAGACATGGTGGGATAATCCCTCCATTTATATTGGTTGTCGAGGAGGCGCATCAATTCTGTCCAGAGGGAATCAAGAGAAGTCATTCTATTTCTAAGGGAATAATGGAAACTATCGCAAGAGAAGGTAGAAAATTCCATGCATCCTTGGTTTTAATATCTCAAAGACCGATTCGATTGAGTACTACTGCTCTTTCACAATGCAATACTCACATACTTCTGAGGGTAGTGAATCCTTATGATATCAAACATATTGCGGAATCTAGTGAAGCTATCACATCAGAAATGACAAAGATATTACCAGGATTGCAAGTAGGTGAAGCAATTGTGACTGGAAATGCTGCTAATCATCCGTTATTCGTTCAGATAAGGCCCAGAAAAAGCAAAGAATCTTCAAGACTTGGAATGAGTTTAGAAGATGCTATACTTTCGTTTAATAATGGTTTAAAAAAGAGTGAAAAGGATTTAGACGCGTTTATGTAGAATCACTTAGTTTATCTGAATAACTCTAGTTGGAGTATCTCTTTCTTTTTCTCTTTCTAATCTGTACAACTTACCTGTAACAGCTTCTTCTAACTTTTCTTCATGTGTTATCAGGAATATTTGGTCAACAAAATCACTAACTCTTGTTTTCAGAGTAAGTGCTAAATCCTCTATAGCTTTAGCATCCAGATTATGAGTTGGTTCGTCAAGAACTAACCATTTCAACTGAGGAGCAAGAACTAAGGAAAATGCTATTCTCAAGACTAAAGAAGCTATAGATCTTTCTCCACCAGAGGCAAAACCATCGACATTTACCCATCTTTCCAACGTATCCTTTAATTGTAGAACGTAATCTCCCTCCTCTATGTTTAGAGTTATATTGGTGAAGTCTTCGTATGGATATATATTGGGCCATAAATCATTCATGGCATAATTGACAGCATCTATGAATTCCTTTCTCAGTTGAACTTGTGTCTTCTCAAGAGCTTTTTCGAATATTTTTAAATCTTTGATGAGTTTTTCTAATTTTGAAATTTCTTTTTTCTGAGTTTCAATCAACTTCAATTTTTCTTCTTGTTCTTTTTTCCTTTTCTCCTTTTCTATTATTAATTCGCTCAGATTTTTCATCCTTTCTTGTAACTCAGATTTTTTACTCATTAATTTTGTAAATTCTTTTCTGATTTTTTCGATGTCTTTATCTCCTATCTCCTTATTTATTTTGACTATTTTTTCTCTAACTTTATTTTCCTTTGATTTAAATTCCAATAAACGTGATTTCATACTCTTGAACTCAGAAAGTCTTGAACACATTAAGTCTAAATCCTTTTTTTCATTCTTCTCATCATCTATCATATCTTGTAATTTGGTTACCTCACCTTTCATTTCTGTAAATTTCTTCTCATTTTCTTTCACTACTTTAATCAATTCAGAATGTTTTTTCTTCGAATCTTTCAATTGAGATTGTAATTCATTCAGATCAGATACTTCATTCAAGAACTGTTTAAATTTATCTGTTACTGTCTCAATAACACGAACCTCATCTTTTTTAATCCCCCTATTTTTCTTCACTCTTTCCAGTCTTTTCTCTATTTCTTCTATCTTTTTTTTCTGTTGTTCAATAAGTTTCTTTTTCTTTGGTTGTGTTAACTTTGATAAACAAACTGGACACTGATCCTTTAACTCATGGACTTGTTTAAGGATATCTTGAATTTCAGTGAGCTTTGTCTTGAGGGAAGATAACTCAATCTCTATCTTTTCTAGTTTCTTCCTTTCTTTTTCCAAAGTTTTAGAAGGTTCATCACCATATTCTTTTTCTATTTTACTTATCTTCTCCTTAACCTTGAGTTTTTCTGAGATTTCTTTATTCAATCTCTTGATCTTCTCTTCCTCTAATAATTCAATCTTTGTTTTTGATTCAGAAATGAGTTCAGTCAATTTTTCATATTCATCTCTCTTTTTTGATAAATTATCCTCTAGAACTTTCAAGTTCTCAGAAAGTATCTTTAATTTTTCTTTAACCTTCTCAGGTTTTTTTCCTTTCAAAAGCTTCTTTATATTTTCAATCACTTTCTGATTTTCTTCTATAGCACTTTCAAGAGATTTTTCTTCTTGTCTCAGAGAAATCAAATCTTTATTCAACTCTTCTAGTCTCTCCAATATCTCTTTGAGTTCCGTCTCATTCTTACTTAAAAGTTTAAGGTCTTTGGATACCTTTATTTTACTCTTTTCAATCCCCTTTAAACTGTATTCAATATCCTCAAGACTCTTCTTCAATTCTGTTAAGTTTGTCTGGTCTATTATGCTTTGTTTTGCTAGTTTCCTCTCCAAGAATTTATTCTTCAAACTAACTGTAGAAGATCTGGCCTTTTCAAACTTATCTATAGTAAGAAGGTTGTCGATCCTTTTCATCCTTTCACCGCGTGGTAATGTTAAGAAATAATCCAAAGCGTTCTGTTCTGAATAGATGGCTTTACTGAACAACTCATAGTTTACTTTTAGTATCTTTTCCACCGTTTCTGTGACTCTTTGGGTTTGAGGAGCATCGATGAGTTTGTCTCCCTCTCTTATCTCAGAATATATTGTCCCTTTACCTCTTTCAATAACTCTCATCACAGAATAATTCCTTCCCCTTATACTAAAAGAAACTTCTACTTCAGTTGTGTCTTTTAGAATGGGTTTGTTCATGATGATATCGTCGAGTTTAATCTTCTTCGCCTGAAGGTCTGGAAATGTTCCGAACAATCCAAAACAAAGTGCGTTCATGACTGAACTTTTTCCACTACCTAGAATGCCTATGAGAACATTTGTCCCAGTGGAAAAATCGAACTCTGAGTCTAGATGAGAACGAAAATTCTTCAGCTTGACTTTAGTTATCATATCACTCACTCTTGAATAATTGGGTTAAAGTTTTTTGTTGACCGGATAGAATAGAAAAGGCCTTTTCCGTTTCACCTTCGCTCAATAACCTAAAAATACTTTCTCCATCGAAAGTTGAGCTAAAATTCAAATTCTCGAGGTTCTTCCTCAATATCTGTAAACCCATCTCTTCGATGGACAGTTTCTTTTCTCTTAAACTTCTTAATAATTCGATCTTTCGTGTTATCTCTGGTGATTCCAATTCCCTTGAGAAGTAAATTATCGCTTTCTCTGAATATTTTTTTTGAATTTCTCTCAAATCCTTGTCTATACTACCTGACTCTTTCCCGAATATCTTTAATTTAATTATTGGTATTTTTTTAAAATCCTGACTCAGTTTTTTAGTTAGAACTTCTTCTATCTGGTCTCTCATTGTTAAATCAGGTTTGAGCTTTATCTCTTCATAAAAGAATTTCCTATTATTTTCCAATGGTATGAAGTTGATATTCGTTTCCTTATCAATTATAATCTGATACAATCCCTTTGAAACTTCTGACTCTTCTTTCTTCAATTGAGTTACTATAGTGCCTCCTGGTAACAATAAAATCGTATCATCTATTTTTGTTTTTCCTCTGGTATGGATGTGACCGTTGATGATGAGATCAAATCCTTTGGGTAGATTTGTTAGATTCAGAGTAGGTGGTTCAAGTGGGGAATATATGAAAGGTTCTATACTCTGGTGAAGAATTAAGATGTTATAACACTCATCTACAGGTTTTGGGTTCCATCTGTCCATAACTTGTTTGGCGTATCTTTCAGGAACTCCAGACATCCCTTGAATAGCGACTTTTTGACCGTCTTTCTCAAATATTATACCATTACAATGCAAGTAAATTAGAAAACCTGTTTCTTCTAGGGCTTGTATTGCGTTAATCTGGTCCTTACCTCTCCTTTCATGTGTCCCGTGTATAGCTATAACAGGTAATCGTTCTAGACTTCTCTTTGAAATCTCACTTAGGTCTTTGTTTATTGTTTTTACCAGTTTGATGTCATTATTTTTGGTTAAAAGAGGTTTGGACAGAACCCTTAGAGTATTGGCCCAAACTTCTGTCTTAGGAATCCTTGAATCAAAAATATCCCCAGCGATAAGTATTAAATCTGAGTTAAGACATTTCGATATTGCTTCTTGTGCGTTCTGATAACTATCGTTTTCTAGTTTTGTGTTTAAACCATGTCCGAAATGTAGGTCAGAAAGGACTGATATTAACATCGTTAAAATTATCGTGCTTAATTTTTAAATGTAGTTGTTCTTTTCTTACTATTTATTGGAAAAAATAGAAACTTTTTAATACTTAATTAATCTTATTTTCTTGTGATTGAAGTGAAAGGTGAATGTTTTCCAGAGTGAACTAATCCTAGATTTTTCTACTCAAGTTACTAATTTTCTAATAAGGGGAAGTCGTATAGTTAGCTTTGTGGCCTATAATGGTCTAGTATGCGGGCTTTGGGAGCCCGTGACCGGGGTTCAAATCCCCGCTTCCCCATCAAAAGAATTGATATTGAACAAATGTTATATTTAGAGTGATGATATGTCAGAACAAGAAGGAATAACGGTTAAAAAATCAGATGATTTTCCAGAATGGTATACACAAGTCGTCCAAAAGGCTGAATTAGCCGATTACGCACCAGTCCAAGGATGCATGGTTATAAGAACGAATGGTTATGCTCTTTGGGAAAATATGATGAAAACCTTGGATCAAGAATTCAAAAAACATGGTGTTCGGAATGCCTATTTTCCACTTTTCATACCAGAAAGTTTCTTGAAAAAAGAGGCTGAACACTTCCAAGGATTCGTGCCAGAATGCGCTTGGATAACGATTGGCGGTAACACTAAGCTAGGGGAAAAACTAGCGGTAAGACCTACAAGTGAAACTATCATCTATTCTATGTTCAGTAAATGGATAAGGAGTTGGAGAGACCTTCCCATGAAAATCAATCAATGGTGTAACATCGTGAGATGGGAATCCTCAACAAAATTTTTTGTCAGAACAACTGAATTCTTATGGCAAGAAGGGCACACAGCCCATGAAACCATAAAAGAAGCAGACAAGATGATGATGGATATATTGAAAGTATATCAAAGATTTATTGAAGATTATTTAGCTATACCTGTTTTAATTGGAAAGAAGAGTGATAGAGAGAAATTTGCTGGAGCATTAACGACTACTACTCTTGAAGCATTGATGCCTGATGGTAAAGCTATACAAATGGGTACTTCCCATAACCTAGGACAAAATTTCTCAAAAGCTTTCAACGTAAAATTCTTGGACAGAGATGAAAAAGAAAAATTTGTTTGGAATACTTCTTGGGGAGTTTCAACCAGGATGATAGGAGGATTAATAATGGTACATGGTGACGACAAGGGCTTGATAATCCCACCGAAGATTGCTCATACTCACGCCGTGATAATACCTATTTTCTATAAACCAACAGAGAAGAAGAAAGTCTTGAAGAAGGCTGAAGATATCAAGAAGAAACTAGAAAAAGAATTGGGAGTAATTCTCGATGATCGAACTGAATACACACCAGGTTGGAAATTCAACGAATGGGAGTTGAAAGGCATTCCTTTGAGAATAGAAATCGGACCTAAAGACATCCAGAAGAAGCAAGTTGTTATAGTTCGAAGAGATAACGGAAAAAAGATTATAATAAAAGAAAGTCAACTAAACAAAAAAGTTAATCAAGTTCTAGAAGACATTCAAAAATCTCTATTCAACAAGGCGAGGAAGTTATTAAAAGATAATATAAGAACTGTCAAAAATTATGAAGAATTTAAGAAAGTAATAAACAAAAAAAGAGGTTTTATCAAAGCTTATTGGTGTGGGAACGAAAGCTGTGAAGACAAAATTAAACAAGAAACCGGTGCAACTATCAGGATGATTCCATTCAAGAAAGAAAAAGTTTTTTCGAATTGCATCCGTTGTGGTAAGAAAGCAAAGGAAGGAGTTTATTTCGCAAAGGCTTATTAAGTTTAAGATATTTAAATATGTTAATGAAAAATTATTATGAATTCTGAGGTGTTTTCTTGGAAAAAATAGAAGGTATAAAAAGTGGAACCACAACTGTAGGAATCGTTTGTAAAGATGGTATTGTATTAGCTGCTGAGAAAAAGGCAAGTATGGGTTATCTAGTCGCTTCAAAGGAAGAGATGAAAATAGTCGAGATAATGCCACACATAGGTATGACAGAATCTGGCATGGTTGGTGACATCCAAGCATTGACTAGATATCTTAAGGCTGAAGCGAGATTGTTTGAACTGAAGAATAGAAAAAAAATTACTGTCAAAGCAGCTGCAACATTGATGGCAAATATCTTGTATCAAGGTAGATGGAGTTTCTTTCCTTACTATGTTCAATTGATCTTGGCGGGATATGATGAAATGGGTCCTAGTCTTTTCGTTCTCGCTCCTGATGGTTCTCGTTTAGAAGATAAGAAATTTTTCACGACTGGCTCAGGCTCTCCGATGGCTTTCGGGGTCCTTGAGACATTGTATAAGGAAAACCTCTCTTTGGATGAGTGTAAACGAATAGCTGTGAAAGCAGTTAAGGCAGCTGTTGAGAGGGACATAGCATCTGGTGGGAAGGGTATAGATGTTGCAGTGGTAGATAAAGATGGGTTCAGATTATTGAACAAAAGAGAAGTAGAAAAGATCATAGAAGAAGTGAAGAAATAACTCATCCTTAAGTGAATGAATATGGAAATCCTAGAAAAAGTAAAGTCCATTTTACCGAAAGATGTAGTCGATAGAGTAGAATTAGAAGGTTGTGAGATCGTAGTCTACACTAAGGATAAATTCTTTTTTCTCGATGCATCAGAACAAGTAAAAGAGGCTGTCCAAGAACTGAAAAAGAGGATAGAGGTCAGACCAGATAGTACTCTTTGTTTGTCGACAGAAGATGCTAAGAAAAGTATTATGAAAATCGTACCAGAAGATGCTAAAATCAAGAATATAAGATTCGAACCACAGAGAAGTTTGACTATAATAACTGCAGAGAAACCAGGACTAGTAATAGGTAGAGGAGGTGAAACATTTAAAAAAATCAGGGGAGAGACACTTTGGGTTCCAAGGATAGAAAGAGTTCCAGAGATTACATCGAAGGTAGTCAGGTCTATCCGAAACTTACTCTTTACAGAGACAAAATGGAGAAAGACTTTCCTGAAGAAAGTTGGAAAAAACATATTCTCAGAGAAAGAAACTAACAAAGATTGGATAAGAATCGTGTGCTTGGGTGGATACAGAGAGGTCGGTAGATCTTGTAGTCTAATAGAAACACCCAAATCTAAACTATTGGTTGATTGTGGAGTCAATGTTGGTGGCTCAGAACAAAATAGGTTTCCTTATTTACAAGTTAAAGAATTTGACCCGAATGATCTGGATGGTATCATCGTTTCACATGCGCATCTAGACCACTGCGGTATGGTACCATACATATACGAATATGGTTATGATGGCCCTTTATATTGTACTCCGCCCACCCTTGACCTTTTCACATTATTATGTTTAGATTATATAGATGTCCTCCAGAGGAATGGAGTTCAGCCCCCGTACACAGCAAAGGGTATAAAAGAGGCTGTCAGACATTCGATAACATTGGACTATAATGAAGTATCAGATGTTGGTCCTGATGTTAGATTAACTTTTCAGCAAGCAGGCCACCTGTTAGGCTCAGCACAAATCCATTTACATGTTGGTCAAGGATTACACAACATAGTATACACAGGTGATTTAAAATTTGGAAAAACTAGGTTATTCGATCCAGCGTTCACTAACTTCCAGAGAATAGAAACTCTCATCATTGAGTCAACTTATGGTGGTCCACAAGATGTAATGCCATATAGGGATGAATCAGAGAAACAATTGATGGATATCATCAACAAAACGATGGAAAGAGGTGGTCAAGTTCTCATTCCTTCTTTCGCTGTCGGGAGAGCACAAGAAGTTATGCTTATACTTTCTGAAAATGGTTTTCAATATCCAGTCTTCATCGATGGTATGATATGGGATGCTACTGCTATCCATACAGCCTATCCAGAATATATGTCAAGGAATATGGAAAGAAAAATTTTTCAAGGAAATAATCCCCTCATGAATGAAATCTTCAAGAGAATAACATCTTCAAAAGAAAGAGAAAAGGTTTGGGATGAAAAACCCTCTGTTATAATCTCAACCTCAGGTATGTTGACTGGTGGACCTGCTATGGAACACTTGAAGACTTTGGGTAAGAACAAGGATAACACCCTAATATTCGTCGGATATCAAGGTGAAGGGACCATGGGTAGAAGAATACAGAAAGGTTGGAGAGAGGTGCCAATCAAAAGTCAGGGAAAGACTAGTGTGATGAAGTTAGAGTTACAAGTGGAAACTATAGAAGGATTGAGTGGTCATTCAGACAAAAATCAATTGATTAATTTTGTTCGTAGGTTAAAATCCAGACCTGAAAGAGTGATATTAGACCACGGTGATAATACAAAACCAGTAAACTTGGCAAGAACCTTACATAAATTGTTTAGAATGGAAACCATGGCCCCAAAGAACTTGGAAGCGATCAGGTTGAGATGATCAATAAGGATAACCTAATCCTAACGTGAAACTATAGACATGATATCCACTTGTTGTGTTAACGACATCTACTATAGTCTTTTTATGACCTTCAGTGAAATAAGGTATTGGATCATTAGTTATTCCTTCTTCTGACATAAAATTGTCCCCTTCAACTTGCTCGATTTGTTTCCACCATATCATGGCTCCAGTAAATTCTGGTGGGAATATACTATCCATGAAATCTTCGAATTCGTTTGAATCTTTTGCAAACTCAAAAGTTTTGTTCAAATTGTCTATAGTTTGGATTGTATCTCTCACCTTTACGACCAATAAAACGTTATCCCACTTGGATTGAATTAAATATTTGGGAAAAAAATGCACTAATGCCAATAATAGAATTATTCCTGTAATCAAAACCTCGATCATACTAATTACTCCTTTCATATCATCACATCTGTACTATCACTTCGGTGGCGTTTAAAACTCCGCTTGGAACAGAGTTGGTATCGTTAATTGTAACAATACGAGTTATTGTTATATTTATCGTTCTTTCTACCGTAATAGATGGAATACAATCATAAAGGAGGTTTCTACTCCCGTCATTCTCTATCATAGATATAATTATAGAGAAGTCTTTATCTTCCAATCCCAACTTTTTTCGTAATAGATTATAAGAAGTCTCAGTTGAACAACTAAAGATATTATTTAATTTATCAATTTTTTTAGAAGAAATCAAATTCTGTCTATTCAAACTTTCATCCGAAAGACCTATTCTTTTTATATTATCGGCCGATAACTGATACCAATCTACAGGTTCACCAGGATCGTTTATCAATAATTCTGAGAGTTGATAAGCCTTTGAACGAGTAGCCTCTTTTTTAACCGTCTGTATATAAGCTGGTATATTAACCGAGTAAGAAATGTAAATGTATGTTATTAATCCTATGAAAGCGATGAACGATATTAGATATTGAATCGTTAGTTGTGCTTTCATTCTATCGGCCTATGAATCCTAATGTTACGAAGATGAAAAAAGCACCGAAAGTTATACAAGCGAGTATTAGGCTATGTTTTGCCCCTGCTATCACTGAGCCTTCACCTATTTGACCTGCTACCAAACCACCTGCTATAGACTGTACCATACTCACGCAAAAGAATAGTGCCAAGAAATAACAACTTGTGCCAGTCACTTCAACATCGAACATTGAACAAATGCTGAAATATATACTGCAAGGTAAGCATTGGATACTAAATCTCCCAAAACATGTAACGCAAGGATTACCCATGAAACTTATAATTTCACCTCCACCTGCAGATGACCCCCCCGACATTGATTCAAATATTGGTATCATCAACCGGTTTATAGCAACAACCACACCCATAAAGATTATAGATACAACATACATGGATATGACGTACTGACCGAGTATAGCCTTTCTATCTCTTTCTGTATCTTGTAAATTTGTTAATGCTTTGGAAAGAGAATCTAGAGTAGTATCGACTGAACCACCCGATTTGTAAGTTTCTATCATAACTCTGATCACCCTAGCCAAAGTTTTACCCTTACTCAACCTTTCTTTGGATTGTTCCAAGACCTTAATTATGTTTACATTCCATGATAATTGATGGGCCATTTTTTTTACTTCAACCGAAAGGGGACCATAATCTGTGTTACTGACGAATATTATGGCTTTGTGAAGAGGTAGACCAGCCCTAGAAGCTTCAACCAGATCCCTCAAGAAATTTGGAAAATTAAATTCTATTTCTCTTATTTTTTTAAAGTCGATATAATTCAATATCAACTGTGGGCCGATAATAATGAAAACAGATAATATTATTGAAGTACCTAAAACTCCTGTTTTCTCACTAGTTATGGTATCATAAATCCCAATAAAAATTAAAAAACTAGAGATGAGAATACATATCAATAAAATTTTCATTTTTTTTGTTATTTTAATAATCATCCGCCTCCTGGAGATGCTGATTTTATTAAGATGATGAAAGCTGCTGATATCAAGGGAACAAAGAAGAATATCAGAAAGAATTGCATGTATATAAGATCTTCTGCAACTGCTCCAGTGAGACCCGACATCACAGATGTCAATATTATGAAGAAAATAGTTCCTAAAATTAGGACTGTTAAGTAGACCTCTAAAAAGACCGAGAGTGAGTGTGCAAATTCTTTTAATTTTCTTCTGTAATTATCTAGGAATGTCTGTGATTTTTCAAAAAGGTAAACCGAAAGTTCTCCACCTGCTTTTAATGTAGAAATCATTGCATAGAAAAGACCTCTCAACTCTTTTGATGGTGTTCGATCGATTGCTTTCTCCAAACTATCATAGACATTCATACCAAACATTTCCATGTCTGCAACGATTCTTTTGGCTTCTTCAGTAATTTCCCCATATTCCTCAAATGTAGAAAAAATTTTGAAAATCTTATGAGGCGGTAGTCGAGAACTGGCGATAGTTGATAGATAAATTCCAGCAAACGGAAGTGATTTCTCTATAGCACGCGCTTTATCCCTTATCTTAAATTTAGGGTAATTTATGAACAATACAAAAAAAAGAGCGGAGAGTAAGATTGACACGGTGAATGCCATGAATAGACTGAACAATAAACTTAAACCTAACAAGGAGAAGATAAGAGAAAGGACTGGGACTTCAATAACAAAAATTAAAATGCATGTTAAGACAGATGTGGTTAGGTATTCCATCAAAGTTTTTTTCATATCGCTCATCTTTAAATCCTTCTTCAAATCTGTGAATAAGTCTAAATGAGGTTCTAATGTTTTCCCCAAATGGTGTAGGGCTATTTTTCCGTAGAAGGACACTATACCTCACCACTAATTATATCCACAACATGATCAGGAAAGTCGTAATACAAATCTATTACATGACTAACATCTTGATAATCAAGCAAATTCTGTTCATTCATCCAATTTAGAATTCCCATCCTCCTCTTCAGCTCTTCTATGACATTCTCTTTTTTCAGACCTGATTTCTTCATAATTTTCCATAGAGCATGACTCTTATTCTTTAATTCAATTTTATCAGTAGCAGGATTCCATTCAAAAACTTTGTTAAATTTAAGTTGTTTTGTCTTCAAATCGAAACCAGTGACTTCGTATACACTCTGGACCTTCCTCACAAATTTTCCTTTGTATCTCATCGTAGTTAGAAAAATGACTAAGTCTAAAGACTCTAATAAGCTTGGAGGCAATGAGATTGGTGGAGTAGTTAGTCTGCTTTCTAATTTTTCCATGGTTTCTGCATGTATCGTGGCTAAACTTGGATGTCCAGTTGCCATTTGCTGGAATAATACATAAGCTTCTTTTCCCCTAACCTCTCCTACTATTATGTAATCTGGTCTCTGTCTCATACTCTCTTTTAATAAATCGAAGAGATCAACTTCACCCCTGAGTCTACCAGCTTCAGTTGCCATGGGTACTCTTGCCACATGAGGAATCCAATGAGGATGTGGTAGCTTAAGTTCTGCTGTATCCTCGATACTGACTATCTTTTTCTCAGGTCTAATGAAAAGAGATAGAATATTAAGTAGAACTGTCTTTCCTGTGGCAGTACCTCCAGAAACTAAAACACTGCCTCCTTTATCTACAAGATACCATAAGAATGCAAGAGTTGTAACATCGATCGTTCCAAACCTCAGGAGATGGGTAGGCGTGAATGGGATTTTGGTGAACTTTCTTATCGTGAAATTTGATCCTCTTCTAGCGATATCAGTCGACAATGTTCCCTGAATCCTAGAACCATCAGGAAGCGTACCACCCAACAAAGGATCTATAACCGATATGGCCTGGCCACACAATTGTGCTAAACGAATTAAGTATGAATCAAGTTCTTCTTCATTTTTGAATACTAAGTTTGTGGGTATTGAACCAAGGATAGGATTTCTATGGAAAACATATATCGGTATGTTGATCCCATCACAACTTATATCTTCTATCTCAGGATCAAGCATCAATGCTTCGATGTTACCAAGACCTAACAAATCCCTGTCTATATAATAGTCAATGATTTTCTTCTCCACGTCTGATAACTTTATTTCAAAATAATCCAGTATTTGAAGTACTTGTTTGTGTAGATAACCCTTTGCTTCAGTAGCTTTTAGTTTGCTCAAATCGATATCGAGTTTTTCTTCTAATAAGTTTTTAACTTTGATGAATATGTTCCTTAATCTTGGAGATAATTCGGGTTCTATGAGTTTGTATGCATAGGAATCCTTTTTGTCATCCCATCCAATATGAGTATAAGCAAAAATGGGTTCTTCTCTTGATGGTTTTAGAGGAATGAGGGGGTAAATAACTCTAAAATCCTTGGTTTCTCCCTCTCCTTCTAATCCAACTCTACTTATCTTTTTGGGCTTAAAAGTTGGAATTTCTATTCCTTCTATTACAGCTTTTGGTTCAATGAGTTCCAATTTTTCCCTGACTTCAAGAGGTTTTTTAGAAGGCTCTAGTATAGAAGGTGTGGGTTTAGGTACTCTTCTTTTCAATAATCCCATTTCTTCTAACTGCATTCTATAGCCACGAACTAGCATTCTGAATACTTCCCTACCTCGTTCCATTCATTCAACTCCTATTTTCCTCTCTTCATTATTAATTTTAATCTTCACTCTTTTATTATCACTCGTCGACTCTGTAGATAAAAAATTGAAAGTTTCGTTCAGATTAAAAACTGGGGTTTTAGTAGAGAGTGGTCTTGTTGATATCAAAGTCGTGTTTAACCCTTTATCGTTAAGCTGAATCATGTAGAAAGATTCGCCGAGTTTAGAGGGTATATCTTCTGTTATTAGAATATTATCACATCCTTTGCAACCCAAGCTCTTAACAATATGAGTTGATACAAGGTTATTTATGAGTCCTGTGGTTTTATTACCAACTCTCTCCTTAAAAAAAATGTTCTGGCTGAAGAAGTTATAACTTATCAAAGAGAATAGACTGAATGAAATCAGGAAGAACAGGATGAACTCTAATATGAAACTCTGGCCTTTCATTGTCCTTTCAGACAAAATATTGATTTATTGAATATATTAGGATAATTCTTGTAATTTTTTGAAGGAACAGTTCGTCTTAGGATGGGTAAGTTAAACTACGTTTTATCCTATTTCCTACGCATAGGGGCAACAACATGTATCAGGATCAGTCGTACAATCATAACAATTTAAACACATGCAAATTCTACCTAAAATCCCACACCAAACTTGAGAAGTACATCGCCATCCACCAGCCCCCGCACAAGTTGTTGGTGCTAAAGTAGTTGTTGTAGTAGTAGGAGTTCCCCCATCCCCTCCATCCCATATAGGTATAAAACCAGAACAATCATCCTCAGCTTGATCGTTACAATCATTATTAATAATGTCCCAATGATCACTAGCACATTGTATTAATTCACCATACATCGTAGGTCCAGGTGCGATTCTTCCCCAATCAACATTCATACAACTTGTACACCAACTGATCATCCTAGTTCTGCACTCATGCTCATTTAATGCAGAACCAGTGATAGTCCTATAAACTTGATATATAACTAACCCTGAAACTATGATACCAACAGTCAAAAGCAATATAGTAGTTATCGCTATTCCTTTAATCATAATAAATAATATTGTGAATGCTTAAACAAATTTCTAACACCAGACTGATTGTCTTACAGAATTACTAGGGGATACGACCAAGACTACAGTAGAACCTGTTCCTGGTGCAGTTAAAGCAGTTATTACTGCTGTTTGACGTGCGGGTAGAGTAACTGGCACTG